>MDTG01374348.1_pt1 | contig 43163 bp, 44 predicted proteins | sample 811421 | NCBI WGS metagenome assembly MDTG01 (sample SAMN05326645, study PRJNA326480) | marine metagenome | isolation source: seawater | place: Pacific Ocean: South East | collected 2011 | reverse complement strand
TTGTAAAAAAATTCTGGGATAATTATAAATCATAATCATTGTTTTTTTTTTAAATTTATGTTCATTTTTAATTATTAAAAAGATTGTTAAAAATGAAAAACAATAAAACAACAAAATTAACACCTATGATGTCTCAATATCTTAGGATTAAGAGCAAGTACCCTAATATTCTATTATTTTATAGAATGGGAGATTTTTATGAATTATTTTTTGAAGATGCAATAATTGCATCATCTATACTTAATATTACTTTAACAAAACGTGGAAAAATAAACGGAAAAAATATTGAGATGTGTGGTGTACCACATCATTCCTCAGAAAACTATTTAAATAATTTAATAAAAAAAGGTCATAAAGTAGCAATTTGTGAACAAACTGAAACTCCAGAAGAAGCAAAAAAAAGAGGGCACAATTCCGTTGTAAAAAGAGAAGTAACTCGATTAATTACACCAGGAACGATCACAGAAGACACTTTGTTAGACCATAAAACTAATAATTTCTTAATGAGTGTAATTAAGGAAGAAGAAAAAATTTCTTCAGCTTGGATTGATATCTCAACAGGCGACTTTTTTGTTTCATCACTTGAAAATAATAATATTAATGACTTTATAAATAAAATCCAACCTTCAGAAATAATAATCTCAAAAAACGATATTATAATTAAAGAAGAATTAGAAAAGAATATAAAAGTTACATTTTCAATTATAGAAAAAGAAAATTTTATAAACGAAGATATTGAATTTAAAAACCCACAACTTTTTAATAGTAAATATTCAAATTTAGAAAAAAAAGTTATAAGGGCAATACTAAACTACATTCAAATTACTCAGAAAAAAAATGTTAACCTTATTAAAGCTCCATTATTAGAAAAAGAAAATAGATTTGTAAAAATTGACAGTGCAACTAGAAAAAATTTAGAAATTGTTCAAACGATACAAGGAGAAAAAAAAGGGACGCTTTTAGACACTATAAATAAAACAGTAACTTCATTAGGCAGCAGATTATTGTTATTGAGATTACAAAATCTTTCAACAGATTTAAATGAGATAAACTATAGACAAAAAGATGTTTCATTTTTTTACGATAATATTAATTTGTCTGAAATTATTAGAAATACTTTGAAACTTTTACCAGATATTGAAAGATCTTTGTCACGTATAATATTAATGCGAGGCGGGCCAAAAGATGTTGGAATAATTAGAGATTCTCTTAAAAAAGCTTTAGAAATAAAAAAAATTTTAGATGAGCACAAAGTATCTAAAAAATTAAATTTAAATCAAAGAGTTTTTGAAAAAGTAGAATGTATATTTAAAATTCTTAACAATACAATAGTAGAAAATCCTCCTATAAATGCAAAAGATGAGATTTATATCTCCGCAGGTAAATGTCAAGATTTAGACAACACAATAAAAATAAGACAAAATGCGAAAAATATTGTTTTAATAAAACAAAGTGAATATATTGAAAAACTTGGAATAAACTCTTTAAAAATTAAATATAATAATTTCTTAGGATACTTCTTTGAAATACCCATCAAGCACAAAGAAAAATTATTTACACAAAATTCATATCAAATCATTTCTCGTCAAAGCACATTAAATACTTTTCGTTTCACTACAACAGATTTAATAAAAATATCCGAAGAAATTATTAATGCCGATCAAAAAATAAATGAAATACAAAGTCAAATTTTTCATAAAACACTAACTTTCATTCAAAATAAATCATTAACTTTAAAAGAATTATCCAATTTTATTGCTAAAATTGACGTTAGTTCATCAATAGCAAAAATATCTCAAGAAAGAAATTGGGTGAAACCTAAATTAGATAAAAGTAATATCTTTATTATAAAAAAAGGTCGCCATCCTGTAGTTGAATATTCATTAATAAAAACTGGAAAAAATCAATTTGTATCTAATGACTGTAACTTAGATGATAAAAAAACAAATATAATGCTAATAACTGGTCCAAATATGTCAGGAAAATCAACTTTTATGAGACAAAATGCACTTATAGCAATCTTAGCTCATATGGGTTCTTATGTGCCAGCAGAGTATGCACATATTGGTTTGGTAGATCAAATTTTTAGTAGAGTAGGTGCATCTGATGACTTGGGAGGAGGGAAATCAACTTTTATGGTTGAAATGTCAGAAACTGCACTAATTCTAAACAATGCTTCTGAAAAATCACTTTTAATTCTTGATGAAATTGGAAGAGGAACATCAACTTATGATGGTTTATCAATAGCATGGGCTACTTTGGAATATATTCACGATGTTAATTGTTCTAGAACTCTGTTTGCTACACACTACTTTGAGTTAACCCAACTTGAAAGTTTTTTAAAAAAGTTAAAAAACTACACAATAAATGTTAAAGAATGGAAAGATGAAATTATATTTTTACATAAAGTAACCGAAGGAATTTCAAGTAAATCTTACGGTATACAAGTAGCTAAAATCGCTGGAATTCCACAAGAAGTGATAAAAAATTCTTCTAAACTACTTAAAAAGTTAGAAAAAGAAACGCAAAAGGTTTGTATTTCTTCAAAAGTTAATGAAAAAGATTACGACCAAGATAAAAAAGATATAATTTTGGAAAAAATAAAAGACATTGATATAGAAAAAATATCTCCACTTGAAGCATTAAATATATTGGATAAATTAGTTAAAACTTATGATTAATAATTATTATTCTTTTTCTTCAACATTTATATTATTGTTTTCATTTGAAGAAACACCAACCTGAGAGGCTCTCAATAATCTATCATATATTTTAAAACCAGTAGTCATAACTTGAATTATGGTTCCTTTCTCTGTTTTTTCGACTGGAGCTTCAAACATAGCTTGATGTAACTTTGGATTAAATTTTTCTCCAACCGTTGGCGCAATCTTTTCAATTTTATGGTTAGAAAAAACATTCAGAAGATCTCTTTGAGTCAATTCAATCCCCTCAACTAAAGCCTTATTTTGATTTCTTAAATTATCATCAATATTTTCTAGAGCTCTTGATAAATTATCATGAACGGATAAAAGATCTCTTGCTAACTTTGTTCCACCATAAATTTCTGCATCTTTTCTATCTCTATCAGCTCTCTTCCTTAAATTTTCAAAGTCTGCCAATGACCTCATTAGTCTTTCTTTTAAATTTTCATTTTCTTTAATGACATCTTCAAGAGTATTTTCATCATCTTGTTCCTCTTTTTCAGCACCTGACAAACAATCATCTTCGGTTAATTCGTTCTGAAAACTATTTTCAACATCATTATCTTCTTGTTTTTCTAAATCAGAAAAATCCTCATCTTTTTCTAAATCTTCTTTTTTCATCATTTACTCCTTAACTTACTTATTTGCTCTATCAGAAATTGTTTTACTAATTATTTGTGCGGTATAATCAACAATAGGAACAATTTTCCCATAATTTAACCTCGTGGGACCAATTACCCCGACTGCTCCAATTATTCTTCTATCAGAATTCATATATGGTGAAATTACTAAAGTTGAACCAGAAAGTGAAAAAAGTTTATTTTCAGAACCAATAAATATTTTTACTCCTTCTCCTTCTTGAGTCAAATCCAATAAATGTTCTAAATCTCTTTTTCTTTCTAAATCATCAAATAAAGTCTTAATTTTTTCTAAATCTTCTCCATTTTTTGAATCATTAAGTAAATTAGCTCTTCCTCTAACTATTAATCTATCTCTTCCTTTTAAAGCGTCTGGTACCCAGATAGCAACCCCAGATTCTATAAAATTTCTTGATAAATTATCTAGTTCTGCTTTGTGTTTATTAATTTCTTTTGTTATAACTTCCTTAATTTCAGAAATTGTTCTACCTTCTAAAACGTGATTTAAAAAATTACTAGCCTCTTTCATAGCTGAATAAGTCAACCCTTTTGGTGAACTAAATATTCTATTTTCCACCTGACCATCAGCCATTACTATAATAACTAATACTTTTTCAGAAGATAATGAAACAAACTCCAAATGTTTTATAGGAGCTTCTATTTTTGGAGTTAATACTAAACTAGCACCTTCTGTTAATCCGGACAGAATTGAACCTACTCTATCTAAAGCACCGTGAATTGCAAAATTATCTTCGGAAAAGTTTTTGACTGAACTCTCAATTTGGGCTTGCAAATTTTCATTCATTTCATTTATTTCTAAAATTCCATCTACAAATAATCTAAGACCTAACTCAGTAGGTACTCTTCCAGCTGAAACATGAGTGCTTCCTAACAAACCTAATTGCTCAAAATCTTGCATTATATTTCTAACAGTTGATGATGAAATTTTTTCTTTTATTGATTTTGCAATTGATCTTGACCCAACTGCTTCACCAGTTTTTAAATAACTTTCAACTAAGGTTCTAAATACTTCTCTACTTCTAAAATTCATATTTTCAAGAACATTTTTATTTTTCATTTCTTTTCTCTTAATTTAATAAATAACAAATATTTTATTTTTATTTTATAGACTATTTTGGAACATTTTATTATTGATAAATTAAAAAATAAAGGAATAAAAAAATGAGACCATCTGGTAGAAAATTTAATGAATTAAGAGATATAAAAATCGAAAAAAATATAAACAAACACGCAGAAGGTTCCTGTTTAATCAAAATTGGAAATACAGAAGTCATCTGTTTGGCTTCAGTTGAAGAAAATGTACCTCCCTTTTTAAGAAAAAGTGGAGTTGGATGGATTACTGCAGAATATAGTATGCTACCAAGATCAACAGGAATAAGAATGAGAAGAGAATCAAGTATTGGAAAACAGTCAGGAAGAACTTTAGAAATACAAAGATTAATAGGCAGAAGTTTAAGAGGGTCAGTGGATAGAGTTATTTTAGGAGAAAGGCAAATAACTATTGACTGTGATGTAATCCAAGCTGATGGTGGCACTAGATGTGCAGCAATTACAGGTGGTTGGATAGCAATGAAATTAGCTATTAAAAAACTACTTCAAAATAATAAGATTAGTGAAGATCCCGTACATTGTAATGTTGCAGCAATATCATGTGGTTCATATGAAAAAACATCTATAATAGATTTAGATTATATTGAAGATAGTAATGCTGAAATAGATGCTAATTTTGTTATGAACGAAAAATTAAACTTTTTAGAAATTCAAAGTTCTGCAGAAGGAAGTTTATTTTCAAAAAAACAATTAAATGAATTTCTAGCTTTAGCAGAAGAAAAAATTCCATTCATAATTAAGCTACAAAACGAAGCCTTAAAATCATGAGAAAGTTAAATCACAGTCAATTAGTAATTGCTACCCACAACTACGGGAAATACGAAGAAATATCTGATTTATTTTCTAAATTTAAAATTAAAGTTTTTTCTTCTTCAGATTATAATTTAATTGAGCCCAAAGAAACGGAGAATACATTTATTGGGAATGCAAGAATCAAAGCTCACTATACTTCAAAAAAAACTGGGCTACCATCTTTGGCTGATGACAGTGGAATAGAAGTAAAAGATTTGAATAATCAACCAGGAGTTTATACTGCTGATTGGGCTGAAACAGAAAATGGTAGAGATTTTGATATTGCAATGGAAAAAGTATGGAACAGGCTTAAAGAGGTTAATGCAAAAAAACCATTTTACGCAAGATTTTGCTGTACCTTAGTTTTAGCTTGGCCAGATGGTCATGATGAAGTATTCGAAGGAGTAATGAATGGACAAATTGTATGGCCCAAAAGAGGAACAAATGGTCATGGATTTGACCCTATTTTTTTACCAAATGGTTTTAAAAAAACTTTTGGAGAAATAGATCGTTGGGAAAAAAATAAAATAAGCCATCGAGGAATTGCTTTTGGTAAATTAATTAAAAGCTGTTTAACTTAAGATTAAAAAATGAAAAATTTTAGTATTTATATTCATTGGCCGTTTTGTGAAACAAAATGTCCTTATTGTGATTTTAACAGCCATATTAAAAAAAATTTAAAAGAAAAGGATTGGATTGAACCTTATCTTAAATCTTTAAGATATTGGAGTAAAAATTATCATGGATGTGAAGTAAGTTCAATTTTTTTTGGTGGTGGAACACCTAGTCTAATGTCTCCTTTTATTGTTGAAAAAATTATCAATGAAATAAATAAGTTATGGAATTTAAAAAGTAACATAGAAATTAGTTTGGAAGCAAATCCCAACTCTGTTGATATTGTTAACTTAAAAAACCTCTCTAAAATTGGAATAAACAGAACTTCCATTGGTATTCAGGCATTAAATGACTTGGACTTAAGAAGACTAGGGAGGAATCATACTAAGGATGAAGCATTAAAATCTTTAGATATTTGTAAAGAAATGTTTAAAAATGTAAGTTTTGATCTTATTTATGGAAGACAATTTCAAAAAGTAAAAACATGGGAAAATGAATTAATAAATGCATTACAAATGAATACTAATCATATTTCACTTTACATGTTGACAATAGAAGAAGGAACAAAATTTTATGAAATGAAAACAAAAGGAAAATTAAATGGATTGCCAAAAATTGAAGAAGAAGTAGAATTTTTTGAAACAACAAATGAAATATGCAAACAATACAATTATGAAAGATATGAAATTTCAAACTTTTCAAAAAATAATACTCCATGTCATCATAACTTAAATTATTGGAAATATGGAGATTATCTTGGAATTGGGCCTGGAGCTCATGGAAGAATTACTCAAAACTTTAAAAAGTATAGGACAGAAGCACCAAAAATACCTGAAAAATGGAAATATGATATTGAAAAAGATAAAATATCTGAATTTATTAAAAAAGAAATAAAAATTAGTGAGCAAGGACAAGAATATTTAATGACTTCACTTCGATTGGAAGAAGGCTTAGATAAAAATAAATTTTTGGAAATAACAAAAAAAAGTATACCAAAAGAACAAATTTCATTTCTACAAAAACACGAACTATTAACTGAAGAAGATAATTTTCTGAAAGCTACACAAAAAGGTAAGTTATTATTAAATAAAGTAATATATTATTTATGTGATATAAATTAATTAAAAAACTTTGAAAATTTAGGAAAAAAGTAAGGGGTATTTTTTTTATACTTTATAAATTCATTTCCATAAATTTCTTTTAATCTTTTCTCTTTAAACAAAGGTGCAAAAAAACAATAAAAAGAATAAAAAGAGGCAATAATTATTTTATCAAGGGTAAAAAAAGGGCTTGCCCATAAAATAATACAAAAAGAAAAATATATAGGATGACGCACAATTTTAAATAACCCAGTAATTGGTAAATCTGGAAAAACCAATTTTTTTCCAAAAAAGATTGTTGTCCAACCAAGAGAACCTGTCTGAACTTTATATCCAGCTTGAAAAGAACTTAAAGAAAGAAGTATCCAACCTATTAAATAAATTGATGAGAAAAAATAAAATAAAATACCATTTAATTTCAAAATGGTAACTCCAGATGGTTGCCATAAAAAAAATAATAAAAAAAGTTGAACAGAAGCTATAGAAGCATAGATGGTTGTATCAAGTTTATTTTCGAAAGTTTTAGAATAAAATCCTCTTAATATGAATTTACCTTTTTTACTTAACAAAAAAGAATGAAAAAAAGGAAATTGTATGAGTAATAGTAAATTAATTAAAATTGGATATTGAAAATTAAAGTTCGATAATTTAAAGCTCATACCAAAATACAGAGAAAAAAACATTAAAGATCCAGCTAAAATAAAGAATCCATGACATACTATTCCATAAAAAAGGGCAACTATTCTTATTTTTAAATTAACAAAATTTTCTATCATTTAATTAAAGTAGTTTTTTTTACAAAAAAAAAATACAGTAATAAAATTAAATTTTACTTTCTTTAATTTCACTCTTGTATTTGTCGGGGATTTTAATTTCACCAAAATCATCAATGTTCAAATTGTATACAAATAGATCCTCAAGTAATAAGTCAGGATTAATTGGTGGATGAGGTAATTTTGTAAAATAAACATTACCATTTTGAAAATTAAAAGCGAGTGCGTTTAATCTTTTTGGAAGAAATAAATTAAAATATTCCTTATTATCAATTTTATTCAAAGCTCTTTTTATTGAAAAACATAAAAGTTCTTTCAAAGACTTATTTTCCAATTTTGTTTTATTATCAAAAGTTTTTAAAATTTCATAATGAAAAATGTCAATACATTTAATATCTGTAATGTAACTTTTTTCTTCATCAACAGAAAAAGACACAATAAATTCTACGTTTTTAATATTAGGAACAGATGCGAAAGCTAAATACGGCCAGTTTTCTTTTACTTCAGAAATAAATTTTAATTTATTTTGTTTTTCATTTGCACTCACAGTATTTAAAAAAGAAAAAGGAATTAAAATAAAAAAGATAAGAAAATTAAATTTTTTCATAGTATTTTCCTTCTTATAAGTTAAAAGTAATCTTAATATCACCAAAATTAATATATGTTAAATATCAGAAATAAAAATATTATTAAATATAATTTAGAATTTTTTAAAGGATAAAAATGTCAAAATCATTTGAAAATAATTTGTTCAATTTAAAGGAAAAAACTGTACTAGTTACTGGCGGAGCAACAGGAATAGGAAAGATAATAACTGAATGTTTGTTTTCCGCTGGAGCAGAAGTAATAATAACATCAAGAAATATTGAAAAAAATAAAGAAAATTTAAACAATAAAATGTTAGATTCAAAAAGAACTTTTTTTTTTAAAACTGATGTTAGTAATGAAAATGATCTTCAAAACTTAAAAGAAAAAATCGAAAATAGATTTAAAAAAATTAATATAATAATTAATAATGCAGGCACTAGTTGGGGAGCTGAATTAGGAAAATTTCCATTTCATGCATGGGAAAAAGTTTTTTCAACTAATGTTTATGGTGTTTTCCATTTAACACAATTATTAATACCAATTCTTAAAAAATCTGCATCAGTTCATAATCCATCAAAAATAATTAACATTGGAAGCGTGATGGGAAAATCAGCATATGGAGATGGAGCGTATTCATATTCAGCTTCTAAGGCAGCAATTCATCATTTAACAAAAATTATGGCTAAAGAATTAGCAAATCAAAAAATACTTGTAAATGCAATTGCTCCTGGACCATTTGAGTCTAATATGACAAAATTTGCTTTAAATACTGTTGATAAAAAAAAAGCAGTTGAAAAAAGTATACCATTAGGACGTATTGGTAATAACAAGGATTTAGAAGGATTAATTGTTTTTTTAACAAGTAATGCATCAAATTATATAACTGGATCGATAATTCCACTCGATGGAGGGATACATGTTTCTACAGGACCAGAATTATTTAGTGACGCAAAAAAAATTAAATAATTTCTCTTGCTGACTTTACTATTTCACCTTTTTTATCATGAAGTTTTTTTTTATTTTTTTTCAATTTATTTTTATATTTGACTTCATTATTAAATTTTTGTTGTTGTTTTGATTTTAAGTCCTCTTGTAATGTATTATTTATTTGAAAAGAATTATTAACCAATGGAATAAAAAAATTTCTTAAGTAATCATTTTTAAAAGAAGAGTTTTTTTTCCAGCTGTAGGTATCTAATTTTTCACATTTTGAACAAATAGCTTCCCACTTTCCAAAATTATTACAATTATCACAAACCCATTCTGGATTTGTTTCACAAAATATAACCTTAGATAACAATTCTTTTACCTTTTCTTCACTTGCCCCTAAACCCTTCTCTACTGCTATCATCATAAGATAAAAACGTATGTCAGAATTTATATTTTTAATTTTTTTTAAATAAAGCTTTGCTGATGAAAAGTCCTTTACAGAAATTTCAAGTTGTATTTTTAAAATAAGCGCTTCTAGTCTATGATCTTCTTTTTTTAAAAGTTTTTGAAACCTTTCATATTTTATTGAATTACTTTCATTTGTGACTAAATTTGAAAAAGTTTCAGAAATGTCTGGATGAGGAAAAAGTTTCCAACCTTTAATAAGTATCTTTTCTGCACTATCTAAATTTTTTAACAATAGTTCAATCTTTGCATGATGACATATAGCAGGAACAAGATCTGGAGATAATCTTAAACTTTCTTTAACTAAATTTTTTGATTCAGAAACTCGATTTTCTTTTTTAAGTTTTAATGACTCTAGAAATAAAAAAATAGACTCTTTTCTTTTTAGTATATCCCGGGATAATTTATAAAATTTTTGCTTTTTATAAAGAGTGTTAATAGCACCTTTCCAATCTTTTTCTTTTATTTGTAAATAATATAGCTTTTCAATTACAGCAGAATTTTTTGAATTTAACTCAAAGTTTTTATAAGCAAATTTTAAAGCTAAGCCATTCTCTCCTTTAGCTATTTTATTTTCTACTAAACCATTCATTGCAACTAATTTTGATTCTTTATTATCAAGCATATTTTTATAAACTTCTGAAGCCTTCGAATACAAACCATTTATTTCTAATGCTTTAGCATTCATTAATAAAGCCAACCTATCATTCTTTAGATATTTAATTGCGTTTTTTGAATGTATAAGAGCACTTGAATTTTCTCCAGATTCCAAAGAGAAAAAAGTATTAGTCAATGCTTTGTAACCCTTTCTTTTTCTTGATTTTTTAATAAATCTATCAATAAAAGTTTTATCACCATTCAAAAATTTTAATATAAAGTTTAAAAAACCAAAAAAATAAATTACCATTATAAAAGAAATAAAAAAAAGAAAGAAAATAATACCAGCTGTTAAAAAAGAAATATAAATCTCTTTGTCATAAATGTTTAAAATAATTTGACCTTCAAGAGAAATCAAAAAGTAAATTAAAAGTGATATAAAAAAAGAAAAAAGAAGTATCAAAATTCCCTTCAAAAAAGAAATCAACATTTTTCTATCCTATTTTTTTTCGTTAATAAAAACTTTAGCCATTGAAATCCAATCTACAAATAATTTTTTTTCTTCATTAGGAAGTTCATTCAAAATTATAATCGATTTTGATATATTTCCTTTTTTTAAATAATCCTCTGCTCTTGATAAAACAGCATCTACACTTTCTCCATTTTGATAAGACAAGGATCTTACAACAAACAATGAGTTGATTTTACTTTTTAACTTTTCAATATTTGAATTTTCATTTTGTTTTGTCGTATTTAATCTTATAGTTTCAATAGCTAATTTTTTGAAATTTTTTTTCAAAAAATTCAGCTGAGAATTATACTCTTCAATATTTTCAATTACATTCTTAAATTCTAATTTATCATTTTTTATTTTTAAATTATTTATTTCTTTTTGAAATAAAATTTTTTGATTATCAATATCTTTAAGAATTTTTTGTTCTAAAATGTCCAAACTGTCTTTAAATTGTAATTGAATATTAGGTGAAGAAGAACTGAAATTTTTTAAATTTTCATCAAATTGTTTCTTTAAATTTTCTATTTCTAATTTAAATTTTTGATTAGTTTCCAAATCAAATTTTTTTATTTGATCAGAAAAATTTTTTTCTAATTCGTTGATATAAAGATTTAAAGAAATTTCATTTTTTTCGAATGAATTATCTATTTCCTCTGTTACCTTATTTTTGATTAATAAATCAAAATTTTCTTTAAAATCTTTAAATTTTTCATCTAAAAAAAAGAAAATTAAAGAAGAGGATATAATATTGATAAATACTATAAATATGATTAAAAATAAAAAATTTTTTCTATTCTTCAATAATTCTTTAAAAAAAGACGCTTGTTCAAAATTATTTTTAGGTTTAATTTTTTTTGTTTCACTAATTAATTCAGCATCTTCAATATCAGGTTTCATATTAGAAGATTTAGCTCTATTTTTACCTTCTGACTTAATTTTTGAATTCATTTTTTTCCTAAATTATTCATCTTAACAATATTCCAAAAGTAATTCACAAAAACTTTCAATATTTGGCGCTTTAGCTATATTATAATCAAGATTGCAAGATTTGTAATTATTTTTAAATGAGTTAGCAATTTTTGTACTTAAACAAAATATAACAAAATTATTAGGTACTTTTTTAACGCATTTTGAAAAAGTATATACTGAATTAGACGAAAAAATGGCGACTGAGTCAATTTTTCTTTGTTCTATATTATTTATTATTTCTGTACTTAATTGTTGTTCTCTTTGTGTATAAACTATCTTTTCATCAATATGATAATTATGCTTTTCTAGATGAGTTTTAAAATCTAAAGAGATATTCTTACCTCTAAGATATAATATTTTATTTTTACCTGGTATTAATGTCTTTCTGATAAGTTTAAATAAGTCTTTCGAATTTCCATTGGCATTAAAAACATTGAAACCTAATTTCTTCGCTTCATCAGATGTTTTATTTCCCACACAAAAAGCCATTATCTCATTTTTAATTTCTTGATTTTTAATGGCTCTTATTGCATTAATAGAAGTAAATATAATTATATCATAATTCTTAAATGAAATTTTGTTCTTTTCATATTTAATTTGTAATAAAGGTCCTGAAATTAAATCAAAAATAACTTTTCTATTTTTTAAATAATCAATTAAAATTTGATTTTCTTCATTTGTTCTAGTTAAGAGTAAAGAATTAATCAAAAAAACCTTCACCTCCTTTTTCTTTTAATTCTTTTCCAGCAATTTTACCAATTTTATAAATATTATTTTTATTTTCTTCCCAAATATTAGAAATCTTTTTGGAACCATCCTTTTTTATAATTTCACCATAAAGGATAACTTTATCATTTTTCAACTTAACAAAACCACCAATTGGTGTTTGGCAAGATCCTTCAAGTTCAAACAAAAAGTCTCTCTCAATTAAGATTTGTGTTTCTGTATTCTTATCATTAATAGGTTGTAAAAAATTTTTAATATCATTATCGGCTATTCTATTTTCAATTCCTATTGCACCCTGTGCAACTGCTGGTAACATTAAATTAATATTAATTGGATTCAAATAATCAATCAAACCTAACCTTTTTAGACCAGCACATGCTAAAAAAGTAGCATCTACTTCTCCAATCTCTAATTTTTTTAATCTAGATTGAACATTTCCTCTAAAATCAACAATTTTTAAATCTGGCCTTAAATTTAATAATTGAGCTTTACGTCTTAATGACGAAGTTCCAACAACAGATTTTAATGGCAAATCTTCAATTTTTTTAAATTTTTTTGATATAAAAGAGTCTCTTTCGTCTTCTCTAGGTAAATATGTAGAAATTTCAAGACCATCTGGAAGAATTGTAGGAACATCTTTCATAGAATGTACTGCTATATCAATTTCTTTAGACAATAATTTTTCTTCAATTTCTTTTGTAAATAAACCCTTACCACCTATTTTTGAAAGTGGCATGTTTAAAATGCTATCACCTGAAGTTTTAATTATTTTAATTTTCAGTGCTTTTTTGGGTAAATTATGTGCTTTTGATAACCTTTCAAGAGTTTCATTTGCTTGAGAGAGTGCCAAAGGAGACCCTCTTGTACCAATAATACAAGGCCTTTTAATAAAATCTCTTTCTATATTATTAATTGTCATTATTATGATCTTAACTCCGATTTAGAAATATAAAATTAAATATGTTTAAAAAAATAAATATTTTAGGAATTGAAACAAGTTGTGATGATACAGCTATTGGTATCATAAATCTTATATTAGATAAAAAAAAAATAAAAGAAACAAAAATTCTTTCTTCTTTAGTAATCAATCAAAACAAATTACATAAGAAATATGGTGGAATTGTTCCAGAAATTGCCGCTAGAGCGCATTTAGAAAATATTGACTATTGTATGATAGAAGCTTTAAAAGAGGCAAACATTAAACTAAAAGACATAGAACTTATTTGTGTTACATCTGGTCCTGGTTTAATTGGTGGTTTGATTACAGGCGTTTCATATGCAAAAGGATTATCATATTACAATAGTAAAAAGTTAATAGGTGTTAATCACTTGTCAGCTCATGTATTATCACCAAGAATTAAAAATAAAATAAATTTTCCTTATTTGACTTTGTTGATTTCGGGTGGTCATTGCCAATTCATTATTGTTAAAGATGAAAATAGTTTTGAGAGAATAGGAGGTACTTTAGATGACGCACCAGGAGAAACATTTGATAAAATTGGTAAAGTTTTAAATCTAGGTTTTCCTGGAGGACCTGAAATAGAAAAACTTGCAAAAAAAGGTAATCCAGAAAAATTTAATTTTCCAAGACCATTATCAAAAATAAATGACTGCAATATGTCTTTTTCTGGACTAAAAACAGCAGTTAGAAACAAATTCAATGAAATGTTACAAATAGAAAAAAACATTTCAATCGATACAAAAAAAGATATTTGCGCAAGTTTTCAAAAATCAGTAATAGACATTTTGGAAATAAAGACAAAAATTGCAATGCAAATATTTGAAAAAAAATATAAAAAAGAAAAAAAAGTCCTTTCAATTGTTGGTGGAGTTGCAGCAAATTACCAAATAAGGAAAGTTTTTGATAAATTATGTAATGAAAAAAACTTTAAATTTTATGTACCTCCTGCAGAAATATGTACTGACAATGGAGTAATGATTGCTTATGCAGGGGCGGAAAAATATTTATCAAATAATGAAAATCTTAATGATTTAAATCCTAGAGCAAGATGGCCATTAGATGTTTTAGCACCTCCATTATTAGGTTATGGAAAAAAAGGGATAAAATCATGAAAATAAATATTATTGGCAGTGGCAATTTTGCAAGTGCTTTAGCATTTAATCTGGCTAATGATGGAAAAAAAATACAAATTTGGAGTAGATCAAAAAAGCAAAAAAAAGATTTATTTAGAGATGTATTTTTAAAAGATACTAAAGAGAAAGTTTTAAAAAATATCATGGTTACAACAGATTTAAAAAAATCTTTATCTAACACTGAAATATCTTTATTATGTATTCCAGCCCAAACCACAAAAAGATTTTTCCAAAAAAATTATAAAATCATTCCAAAAATTCCAATGATTATTTGTTGTAAAGGAATTGATAATGAAACTCACAGTTTACAATCTGAGATATTAAAAAAATATTGTCCTTCTAATTTATGTTTAATACTTAGTGGTCCCAGCTTTGCAAAAGAAATTATTAACCAAAAACCAACTGCAGTTACATTAGCATGCGAAGAAAATAAAGAAGGAAAAAGAATTCAAAATATTCTTTCTAATAAAAACCTTAGAATATACTTTTCTAATGACATTATTGGAGTACAAATTGGAGGTGCTTTGAAAAATGTTATAGCATTAGCTTGTGGAATAACAGCAGGTAAAGAATTAGGTGAAAGTGCAAAAATTTCTCTAATGACAAGAGGTTTTTTTGAAATAAAAAAAATAGGTGTTAAAATGGGTGGAAAACCGGAGACCTTTTCTGGTTTATCTTGTTTAGGAGACTTATGCCTGACTTGTAATTCAAATTTATCAAGAAACTTTCAAAAAGGATTCTCAATAGGAAGAAAAACGTTTTATAATGAGAGTACGGTAGAAGGTTTAAAAACATCTGAAGCTGCTTCAATTCTTGCTAGAAAACTTGATGTTGAAACACCTATAATAAATGCAGTTTGTCAAATTATAAAAAATGAAAAAAGTGTTTCTAAGGTGATATCAAATTTATTAAACAGACCATTAATAGATGAAAATTAGTATCTATAGTGATCTGATTTAAATGGACCTTCTACAGAAACACCAATGTAATCAGCTTGACTTTTCTCTAATTTTGTAAGTTTAGCTCCTACCTTGTGTAAATGAAGCATAGCAACTTTTTCATCTAAATGTTTTGGCAAAATATAAACCTTATTCTCATAATTTTGATTATTTTTCCAAAGTTCAATCTGTGCTAGAACCTGATTAGTAAAACTAGCAGACATAACAAAACTGGGGTGACCAGTTGCATTTCCAAGATTTAAAAGTCTTCCTTCTGACAGCAAAATAATCTTTTTACCAGAAGATAATTCTATCATATCAACTTGATCTTTTATATTAGTCCATTTGTAATTCTTCAATGAAGAAACATCTATTTCATTGTCAAAATGACCAATGTTTCCAATTATTGCCATATCTTTCATTTTTCTAATATGATCTATTTTAATAACATCTTTATTTCCTGTAGCAGTAATAAAAATATCAGAATTTTCAACAGCTTCTTCTAAAGTAACTACCTCAAATCCATCCATAGCAGCTTGTAAAGCACATATCGGATCTGCTTCAGTAATTTTTACTCTTGCTCCAGCACCTTTTAAACTAGCAGCGGAGCCTTTGCCGACATCTCCATAACCACAAATTACGGCTACTTTTCCTGCCATCATCGTATCTGTAGCTCTTCTAATACCATCTACTAATGACTCTTTACATCCGTATTTATTATCAAATTTGGATTTTGTTACACTGTCGTTTACATTTATTGCAGGAAAAGGAAGGTCATTACTTTCAACGAGCTGATATAACCTATGAACTCCTGTAGTAGTTTCTTCAGAAACACCCTTAATTAATTTTCTTTGATTAGTGAACCAACCAGGTGATAATTTCATTCTTTTTTTAATTTGAGAAAAAAGATATGTTTCTTCTTCGGAAGAAGCGTTATTCAGAAAATCTGATTGTCCATTTTCAGCTTTTGCTCCTAAAAGAATATACATAGTTGCATCACCGCCATCATCTAAAATTAGGTTAGCACCATTTTCAAAATCAAAAATTCTATCTGCATAATCCCAATATTCCTCAAGAGTTTCACCTTTCACAGCAAATACAGGAATACCTGATTTAGCAATAGCTGCAGCTGCATGGTCTTGTGTAGAGAAAATATTACAACTCGCCCACCTTACATCTGCTCCAAGGATTTTAAGAGTTTCAATCAAAACTGCTGTTTGTACTGTCATGTGCAAACTTCCAGCAATTCTTGAACCATGTAATGGTTTTTTTCCATCAAATTCTTCTCTTAAAGCCATTAATCCTGGCATTTCAGTCTCAGCTATTTCTATTTCTTTTCTTCCGAAATCAGCTAATGATATGTCTTTAATAATAAAATCTTCCATTTTTTACACCTTGAAATTAATATAATATCATTTAACACAAAAAATAATAATGACAACAATTAAGAAATAAAATGAAGAATAAAAGAGCTTGGCAGAGAATGTTATCAGGAAGGAGATTAGATTTATTAGATCCAACTCCAGTTGATATTGAAATAGAAGATATTGCTCATGGTCTTTCTTTTCTAGCAAGATGGAATGGTCAAACTGTAGGTGAATATAGTTATTCTGTTGCTGAACATTCGTTATTAGTAGAAAAAATTTTTTCTAATTTCGAAAAATATCAGAATCCAAAATGGAGTCTCGCAGCTTTATTACATGATGCTTCGGAGTATGTAATAGGAGATATGATATCACCTGTTAAAAATTCTATTGGTAATGAATATGTAGAACTTGAAAAAAAATTAATGAATTCAATAAACTTACGCTTTGGTTTACCAGGTGAAATTCCAATTAAAATATCAAAAAAAATAAAAGTAGCTGATAAATACTCAGCTTTTTTAGAAGCAACCCAAATTGCTGGCTTTTCAGAAAATGAAGCTAATAAAATTTTTGGAAATTTGAAATTTGATAATTTTCTACACATAAATATAAAACCTCTTCCTCCTTTAAAAGCAAGAAATAAATTTCTAAATAGATTTAGAGAAATAATTAAACAGATATAGAAATCATAAAAAATTTACTGGAATAAACATGATTAAGTGATATATAACTAATATTGAAATAACAAGGGATATGGAGATTTAATTGGAATTAAGCAATCCTGAAGAATACATCAAAGATAGTTCTGATAAGAGTTTTTTAGAAGATGTCGTACAAAAATCTGAAACAAGTCCAGTAATAGTAGATTTTTGGGCGCCATGGTGTGAACCATGTAAAACATTAGGTCCAATTTTAATTGAAGAAACGAAGAAATATAATGGAAAAATTTCTTTAGTAAAAATTAATGTTGATGAAAATCAAAATGTTGCCGGGCAATTAAGGGTACAATCTATCCCAGCTGTTTTTGTTTTCGTTAATGGACAACCTGTAGACGGTTTTATGGGAAATCAAACAAAGAGTCATATTCAAGATTTTTTAAAAAAAATTTCTGAAACTTACATAAACAATAGCGATATTAATAACGAAATTAATAATGCTAATGATTTAGTAAAAAAAGGAGAATTTAAACAAGCTAAAGACATTTTTAATTCAATTATTGAAAAGGATCAGAAAAATATTGATGCTTACAGCGGTATAATTAAAATAAATTTACATGAAAAAAATCTTATTGAAGCGAAAAAAAATCTCTCTAATATTCCTGAAGAATTAAAAAAATCAACAACATACACTTCTCTGGAAGCAAAGATAAAAATCTTAGAAGAAAGTAAGAACTTAGGTGATGTTGAAGAATTACGAAAAAAAGTTGAAAAGAACCCAGGTGCTTTAAATCATAAGTTTGACCTTGCAATGGCTTTAATCAACAAATCAGAAAATGAAGAGGCAATAGAATTATTCTTACAAATTTTTTCTACAGACCCTAATTGGAAAGAAGGAAAAAGTAAAAGTCAATTACTGAAACTTCTTGACTCATTAGGTCCAAAAGATAATTTAGCAAAAAGCGGAAGACGTCGACTATCTTCCTTAATATTTTCTTAACAAAATTTAAATGTTATGATTTCAAATTTTAATTCACTTCCAAATGAACTACCTATTTTTCCTTTAACTGGAGCTCTTTTGCTTCCTAAGACAAAACTACCATTAAATATATTTGAACCTAGATATCTTGAAATGCTTGATGATGTTCTGAAAACAGACAATAGATTAATCGGAATGATCCAACCATTAGGAGATCCTCCAGAAGGAGTTCATCATAAAAGAAAACTTCATCAAATTGGATGTGCTGGAAGAGTTATTTCATTTAATGAAACAAAAGATGGAAGATATTTGATTACATTAGACGGAATAATTCGTTTTAGATTTATTGAAGAAATTGAACATAATACTCCTTATCTTTTAGGCAAAGTAAATTGGGTCGATTTTAAAAACGACTTAGAAAAAAGTAATCCAGATAATAACTTTAACAGAGAGAATTTTTTAAAATTATTATCTAAATACTTTGAATCTGCTCAATTATCTTCAGATTGGGAATCTTTAAAAGATGCTGATGAAGAACTTCTAATAAATTCTTTATCAATGTTATGCCCATTTGATCCTGATGAAAAACAAGCATTATTAGAAGCACCAGAATTAAAATACAGAAGAGAAACTTTAATGACTTTAATGGAAATAAATCTTCGAGATAGTCATGAAACAGACTTTTTACAATAGAGATTAAAATGGACAAATCAATACTTGAAAAACTTGTTTGCCCTTTGACTCGTAACTCCTTAGATTATGATGAAGAAAAACAAGAACTTATTTCTTCATCTTTAGGTCTTGCATTTCCTATTAGAAACGGAATTCCAATACTTTTAGTAGATGAAGCTAGAAAAATTAATGAAGAAAATGACGTTTCCCCGTAAATATCATTGAAATTCCTGCAGCATCTGCAGCATCTATAACCTCTTTATCTCTCATTGAACCACCTGGTTGAATTATTGATGTAATTCCTGAATTAGAAATAGCAGATATGCTATCTGAGAAAGGAAAAAAAGCGTCAGAAGCTAAAACGATATTTTCTAAAATAATATTCTCTCTTTTTGAAAACAATAATGATTTTCTTTTTGCTACAATTACACTTTCAATTCTACTCATTTGACCTGCGCCAATACCTAATGTTTTATTATCTTTCGCAATGACAATTCCATTTGATTTAACATGTTTAACAGTTTCGAATGCAAACAATAAATCGTTTAATTCACTTTCATTAGGCTTCTTTTTAGTTACAATTTTAAAATTTTTACTTTCATCAATTAGTTTATCTTTATCTTGTAGTATAAAACCGTCTTTTAATGATTTAAAGACTTTTTCATTAACAAAATCATTAGAACTGTTTCTGTTTTTAATTAATCTCAAATTTTTCTTTTCTTTAAATATTTTTAAAGCACTATCAGAAAAATCAGGGGCTACAATTACTTCAGTAAAAATCTTTATAATTTCTAAAGCTATATTTTCATCAACTAATGAATTAAAAGAAACTATACCTCCAAACGCTGATTCAGGGTCTGAAGAAAGAGCTTTTTTATAGGCTTCAAGGGAATTATTTGAAGTTGCAACTCCACAAGGATTAGAATGCTTAATAATGGAAACAGCGATTTTTTTTTGTTTTCTAAATTCATTTACAATGTGAAAAGCACTTTCTATATCATTAATATTATTATAAGAAAGTTCTTTACCTTGAATTTGAGTAAAAAAAGGTTCAGAATTTAAATAAATAGAAGCTTTTTGATGAGGGTTTTCTCCATACCTGAGCTTTTTTCTTAAAAAACCTGATATATTTAAAATTTTTGGTGTATCTATATCAAAACTTTTAATCATCCAATTAGATATTAGAGAATCATAATTTGAAACGTAAGAAAATGCATATTGTGCTAAAGATTTTCTAAAAGTTAAACTTGAGAAACCATTGTTATTTTTTAACTCTAAATAACATTTATCATAATCATTTTGATCAATTACAACTAACTTATTCTTATAATTTTTTGATGCAGCTCTAATCATAGCAGGACCACCAATGTCTATATTTTCAATACACTCATCTTCTGAAAAGTTATTTTTTGAAAATTTTTCAAATGGATAGAGATTTACTACAACAAGATCAATTTCAATAATATTTAATTCTTTAAGAGAATTAATATGCTTCAAATTTTTACTATCTGCTAGTAAACCTCCATGAATATTAGGATGTAATGTTTTAACTCTACCATCCAAGATTTCAGGAAATTTTGTGATTTCTGAAACATCTTTTACTTGTATTTTCGCCTCTCTTAAAATTTCTGATGTTCCACCTGTGGAAATAATCTCTATGTTCAGAAGTGACAACTTTTTTGCAAATTCAACCAATCCAGTTTTATCAGAAACAGAAATCAAAGCTCTTTTTACCTTTATTAAATCATCCATAATTCAACCTTTTATGTAATTAAATATTTATTATCTTTAAATCTCTAGTGTGCCTACTAACAATCTCTCTTCTTCTAAGAGTCCAATTAACTGTTAAAGCTTTTTCCAAAATTTTATTTTTTAATATTATTACTTTAGTTTTTTTGGGCTCAAAATAACCAGAATCAATATATATAGAGTCTTTTATTATTGGTCTTCCAACTTTTGTTTCAAAAATCCAATGCTCTCCATTTTTTAATCTTAAAATAATTGAATTTACATGTGGATGATTAGTAATTTCAACATCAGGATGCAGATGAAAAAATGTTTCCAAATTTAATGAAGAGTCCTGTGATAATTTTTTTACTTTTTTAAAATAATCAGTACCAGATATCGAAGTTCCAGATTTCAAAAATATTATCTTCCGTTTATGTAATATCCCAAAATTTTCATAATAACCATCGTGAGAGCATTCTAGCCATTTTGCATCGATAGATTTACCTCTTTGAATATTTACTTTTTTTGGCCCTCTTGAAATTATTTCCTTTGAATAACGCTCGGCAGAAAAAATTGATTTAAAGTCAGCTTGTGACGTATTTTCAATAGCTGAAGTGTTATGTGCACTTGTGTTTCTACAAAATCTTTTATAATCAATACCGAACCTTCCTCCAGGACCACAATTTACAAAAATTGCTCTTTGACCACTCGTTAATTCAAAAGAAAGGCAAGATGCATGTGAGTCATATGATGATTTGTTTAAAGGAGGCGGATTACAATCAAGAAGCATTATTAAACGACCAGATGTAATTCTCTCAATTCCTATAAAATTTGAAGAATTTCCAATATCTTTGTTATTGGTAGAACTTAAAGCTTTATCCATTAGTTCTATATTTCCTCTATCACCACCATGAAATCTTGTCAGATATCCATTACCTAGACGTAACCCTCTTACTAAAGGAACAAGTTTCTTTTGAAAAAAAAGAACTTTCTTTAGTGATCTATTCTTTTTAAAAAGATCATTTGTATTATTTATCAAATCTGTAATAATTAAAAAAATTTCTAATACTTCATCTGGTTTCCTATTTTCAAAAAACAATTTCTTTTTAAGTAATAAAGAAATTAACTCTTCTATTTTTTGAAGATTTTGTTTTTTTTTTTGATATACTGGCATTAAAAAAAATATCTAACCAAAGAGAAGAAATTAAGATTTTTAATTTTATATAATCTGATTCAATATCATTAATTACTAAATTTAAAAAAGATTTTTCAATCATCATTTTAAATGTAATTGAATTAAAAATTTCTTCAGAAAATATTTTCTTAATAAATTTTAAATTATAAATAAAATTAATCTGTCTTTTAGATAAAACATTTGAGGGCCTTTGACATTCTTTTTCAATAGAATAGTTTTCTAACCAATATAAAATCCAAATTTTTGCAGTTTTTTTAGCCTTTAGATTTCCTAACACTGATAAATCACTTAACCAATCAAAACTTAAAATGGAGTCATGAACTTCTTTTGAAGGAAATTCATTTTCGAAAATATTATTGTTTTTTAAATCTAATTTTACAGATGAAAATATATACGAACCTTGAATTAGTTTATTACCAACTTCTATTTGACCGTTATTTAAAAAATTAAAAAAATAATTTTTATATTCAAAAGTTTTCCAAAATTTTGAAAAAAATTTCAAACTTTTTATATAAAATAATTTTTTTAAAATATAGATTTGATAATAAAAACGATCGATTAATAAAAGAATAAAATCCAAAAGATAACCTCAAATTTTTTCTAAAAATGAAATATAGAAACCATCCATTCCGCCTTCATTAGACCAAAAATCTGGTCTAAGTCTTAATCCTCCAAATTCATCAATCCAATCTTCTTCGATTCCTATAATATCTAAACTTATTTTTTTTTGTTTAATTTTTTTATTTTTAGATAATAAATTTTCGATTATTTTTTCACCTTCTTCTGGAAATAATGAGCAAGTACAATAAACTAATGTACCACCCTTTTTAATCCAATCAATAGATTTTAGCAAAATTTTTTTTTGAATTCTAACAGCATTTTTAATATGATTTTCAAAATCTAAATATGGTAAATCAACATTTTTTCTTAATGTACCAGAAGAGGAACATGGCGCATCAACTATTACAATATCAAATAATTTATTTATTTTTAAATTAAGAACATTTTCATTAATTAAATTTGATTTCAAATTAGTTCTAATCAAATTTTCTTCAACCAATTTCAATCTTTTTTTTGAAATGTCGACAGAAGTTACTTCCGCTCCTAATGAGGAAAGCTGCATAGTCTTTCCACCGGGTGCAGCACATAAATCTAATGCAGTTTTACCATTTACATTTCCAAGCAATTTTACTGGTAAAGAAGAAGAAAAATCTTGTACCCACCAATCTCCTTCTTTAAATCCTTCTAATGAAGATATCTTTTTTTTATTGTAAAGTCTTAAGGATCCTTCAGTTAATATTTTAGTATTAATTTCTGTGCTGAATAAAGCATTATACTTTTCTGTGAGAACTAAACTTTTGAAAGTAATATCTATAGGATTATCAATTTGAAAAATATTAGATATTTTTTTTTCAACATTTTTTCCATAAATGTCATTAAGATATTTTTGAAATTTTTTTGGAAAAGAAAAATTTGTTAAATTTAATCCTTTTTCGTAATCTTTAACAAAATTTCTACAAATCGCATTACACAAATTGACATAATATAAAAGTTTTTTTTCATTTTTCATTAATTTCAAAATTGAGTCAACAGTTGCATAAAAAGGAATATCATCAATAATAATTTCTGAAAAACAAACTCTTAAATAAATTTTAAATCTTTTATTAGGAGATTTTTTTAAATATTTAGATATCAAATCGTCGATAACATTTAAGTTTCTTAAAACATTTTTTACAATTGTAATAGATCTAGATTTAATACTAAATGGACAGTTTTTAGGAAAAAAATTATTTCTCATTCTTAAATCATGCAATGAATTATTTTTATTTAAAATTTCGTTTAGAATATTTATTGCTAAAAGTCTTTCAACAGACCCTAGAGCTAAATTTTTTTTCTTTATTTTTTTTGAAAAATTCACTATCTTATTAAAATCTTTTAATGGTTTATTTATTACTTATTATTTATTTCTATCATCAAATTTTAGATCATTTAACCTTTTATTAATATAATTTTATATAATTATTATGAAAAAAAATTTAAAAAAACAAAATAAAATAAAAGAAGCTGGGCAAAGAGCTCTTAAAGAAGCTTCTGAAAGAAATAAAAATATAGTTAAAAGAAAAATTCCTTTAGAGATAGATGGTCCTAATGGAATTGAGCCAACTCGATTTGGAGATTGGGAAAAAAAAGGTATAGCCAGCGATTTTTAAAATTTATATTGCAATAATTCAAAATATTTTTTATTGATCTAAAATAATATGAGCCATTATGGCTCTTTATTTTTTTGAAAGATAAAAATGTTAAATCTAATTGCTTTAAAACCATTTGAAAAAAAAGTCGCAAAATTAATTTCCGAACCATTGAAGTATATAAATTTAGAATTAGTCAAGATAAATTTTTTTTTAAATAAATCAAATAAATTACAAATATTTATAGACAAAGACAACTATGAAAAAATTGAAATTTCAGATTGTGAAAAAGCTTCTAATTCTATATCTACTATTTTAGATGTTGAAGATTTAATAAAAAATGAATACAGATTAGAAGTATCTTCGCCCGGCATTAACAGACCGTTGACTAGATTAAAAGATTTTGAATATTGGCAAGGAAACAAAATTAATATTAAAACCTCTGAAATAATTGAAAACAAGCAAAGTTTTTTTGGAATTTTAAGAGGTATTGAAAAAGATGAAATATTGTTAGAATTTAATGACAATATAATTGGTATTAATCTAAATTGGATTTTAGAAGCAAATTTGGATATAATTTAAAATAGAAAGTTAAAAGATGAACCAGACTAGTGCTAATAAGCTTGAACTTTTACAAATTGCTGAATCAGTTGCAAGAGAAAAACTAATTGAACCTGAATTAGTAATATCTGCAATGGAAGATAGTTTGGCAAAAGCTGCAAGATCTCGATACGGTGCAGAATATGACATAAGAGCAAAAATAGATAAAAAATCTGGTGAACTTAGTATGTCTAGGTGCAGGACTGTAGTGGAAGAAGTTGAAAACCATTTCACGGAATTATCTCTTAATGAAGCAAAAAAAATTAATAAAGATGTTAAAATTAACGATATTTTGCAAGATCCATTACCTCCATTAGATTTTGGAAGAATTGCTGCACAATCTGCAAAACAAGTAATTATGCAAAAGGTAAGAGAAGCAGAAAGAGATAGACAATATGAAGAATTCAAAGATAAAGTTGGTCAAATAATAAATGGTCTTGTAAAGAGAATTGAATATGGAAATGTAATAGTTGACGTTGGTAGAGGGGAAGCAATACTAAGAAGAGATCAGTTAATTAACAGAGAAACTTTTAGAGTAGGTGACAGAGTAAGAACATTCATAAAAGAAGTTAAACAAGAGACAAGAGGGCCACAAATTTTCCTTTCTAGAACAGAACCAGCGTTTTTATCTGAATTATTCAAAATGGAAGTTCCAGAAATTTATGACGGAATTATACAAATTAAAGCTGTTTCAAGAGATCCAGGAAGTAGAGCAAAGATTGGAGTTTTATCTGTAGATAATTCTATTGATCCAGTAGGTGCATGTGTTGGCATGAGAGGAAGTAGAGTTCAGGCAGTGGTAAATGAACTTCAAGGTGAAAAAATAGATATAATACCTTGGAATGATGATGCTCCGACTTTCTTAGTTAATGCACTTCAACCGGCTGAAGTAATTAAAGTTGTTCTTGATGAAGATGCAAAAAGAATTGAAGTTGTCGTTCCTGATGAACAACTGTCTTTAGCTATTGGGAGAAGAGGTCAAAATGTCAGATTGGCAAGTCAATTAACTGGATTCGACATAGATATTATGACAGAAGCTGATGAGTCTGAAAGAAGACAAATAGAATTTTCTGAAAGGTCTAAATTATTCATTGAAACATTAAATGTAGATGAAATGGTGGCTCAACTTTTAGTTTCTGAAGGGTTTGCAACATTAGAAGAAGTTGCTTTTGTAAATCAAGATGAGATTACATCTATAGATGGATTTGACGAAACAACAGCAGAAGAACTTCAAGCAAGGGCTAGAGAATGTCTTGAAGAAATTAATAACAAAGCTTTAAATAATGCTAAATCAATGGGATTAAAAGAAGATTTAGAAAGCTTTCCAGGTTTAAATCCTCAAATGCTAGAAGCACTCGCAAAAGATGATGTTAAAAGTTTAGATGAATTTGCAAAATGTGCAGACTGGGAACTTGCTGGAGGATACACTACAGTAGATGGCAAAAGAGTTAAAGATGAAGGTCTACTTGAGCATCTAGAAGTGTCATTAGATGAAGCTAGAAATTTGGTAATGTCAGCTAGATTAAAATTAGGTTGGATTAGTCAAGAAGAATTTGATAAAGAAATTAAAAACGAGAATAACGATAATGAAGAAATTAAAAATAATTAAAATATCTTATTATAAAATATCTTATTAAATGAGTGAATTATGTATTCCAAACAAAAAATTACCAATACAAAAAAATGCATTATTAAAGGTAAAAATTTTGAGAAAAAATTTATGCTTAAATTGGTTATGAGTCCAGATGGAAAAATTGTTCTTGATCTTAATGAAAAACTTCACGGAAAACATATTTGGATTTCTTCAGAAAGAAATTCATTTGTAGAAGCAGAAAATAAGAATTTATTTTCAAATTTATTTGGAACTAATAAAGATGAAAATAGAAAAATATTATATGACATTATTTCATTTTTAAAAAAAAGAATTGTTCAAAGAATTTCATTAGCAAGAAAAAGTAGTTATGCTATATGTGGATACGAGAAGATTAAATCAGCATTAATTCAAAACAAAATTGATTTACTAATTCAAGCATGTGACGGATCAAATAAAGAAAAAAATCGTTTAAGAGGAAAGTTTTACGATAAATTTCTAATTGAGTGCTTGAAAAGTTCAGAAATAGGTGTAGCTTTTGGTCGTAGTTCTACTATTCATGCTGGAATTTTATCACATGGATTTAACGAAAAATTTAAAAATGATGTTCAAAAACTAAATAACTTAATTAATTAGTCATTTATAGTCTTTTAATAAGGATAAAAATATGAACGAAAACAGTAATAATGACCCAAAAAATAAAGTTTTAAGCTTAAAAGGAGGATCTAATACTGTTCGTCAAAGTTTTTCTCACGGTCGTTCAAAATCTGTAGTTGTCGAGACAAAAAGAAAAAGGATAATAACTAATAACAAAACATCAAAAAATGTTAATGAAATTGAAAATTCTAGAAATTTAAAAAATAATTTATCAACATTAGAAGTAGATAGAAGAAAAAAAGCTTTAGAAGCTGCAAAAGTTGAAGATATAAAAAGAAAAAAAGAAAAAGAAATAAAAAAAACTTCAGATAAAAACATTGAAAAAAATATAAATGAAAAAAAATTCAATGAAAACAACAAAACAAAAAATAATCCGATTTTAGACTTAAAAATAGATAACTCAATAGTTCAAGAAATTCCTCCTAAAGAAAATCAAAATGTAAAAAATAGATTAAAACAAGAAGATTCAAATAAGAAAAACTTAGATGAAGAAATAAGACAGATTAAACCATCAAAAAATATGGAAGATAGGAGAAGATCTGGAAAACTTACAATAACACAAGCTCTTGGCGACGAAACAAGCAGACATAGATCTATTGCTTCAATAAAGAGAAGACAAGAAAAAGAAAAAAGAAGATTACTGGAAAAACCTAAGGAAAGAGAAAAAGTAATTAGAGACGTACAAATTCCTGATACAATAACTGTTCAAGAATTGGCAAATAGAATGGCAGAAAGGTCAGCAGCCGTTGTAAAAACTTTGATGACAAACGGAATAATGGCCACTCAAAATCAAATTATTGACGCGGATACAGCTATATTAATTGCTGAGGAATTTGGTCATAGAGTATCTAGAGTATCAGAATCTGATGTTGAAGATGCAGTTTTAGAAGTTGAAGAGACAAACGATGACTTTCTAAAACCCCGTCCTCCAGTAATTACAATAATGGGTCACGTTGACCACGGAAAAACATCCTTACTAGATGCTATTAGAAAAACAAATACCGCGTCAAGCGAAGCAGGTGGTATTACTCAACACATAGGAGCATATCAAGTAAAAACAGAAAATAATAATTCTTTAACTTTTCTTGATACTCCAGGACATGCAGCTTTTACATCAATGAGAGCCCGAGGTGCCAATGTTACAGACATTGTTGTTTTGGTTGTTGCTGCCGATGATGGAGTAAAACCTCAAACCGTTGAAGCAATTAATCATGCAAAGGCGGCTAATGTACCAATGATAATAGCAATAAATAAAATTGACACTGAAGGTGCTGACTCAAATAAGGTAAGAACAGAACTTCTTCAACATGAAGTTATTGTTGAAAGTATGTCTGGGGATGTTTTGGATGTTGAAGTTTCAGCACATACTGGAAAAGGAATCGATTCCTTAATTGAAAATATTTCTCTTCAAGCAGAATTATTAGAATTAAAAGCTAATCCTGAAAGGTCAGCAAGAGGCGCTGTAATTGAAGCAAAACTAGACATTGGAAGAGGACCAGTTGCTACTGTTTTAATTCAAAAAGGTACATTAAATAAAGGCGACACTTTTGTCGTTGGAGAACAATGGGGTAAAGTCAGAGCTTTAATAAATGATAACGGTAAAAAAGTTAACGAAGCTTCTCCATCTGTACCTGTAGAAGTCTTAGGTTTAAATGGCACTCCTGAAGCAGGAGATGTACTAAGTGTAGTTAATGATGAGGCAAAAGCAAGAGAAATAGCGAATTATAGAAGTCAGCTTGCGAAAGATAAAAAAGCTTTATTGGGAAGTGGATCTTCATTAGACCAATTAATTGCAAAAGCAAAAGAAGATAAAAATACTTCAAAATTTCCTGTTGTTATAAAAGCTGATGTACAAGGTTCTGCTGAAGCTATAGTGCAAGCAATGGAAAAAGTTGGAAATGAGGAAGTTAAAATTCAGGTACTTCATTCCGGCGTAGGTGCAATTACAGAAAGTGATGTCAAACTCGCTGAAGCTTCTCAAGCACCTATAATAGGATTTAATGTAAGAGCAAACGCACAAGCAAGAGATAACGCTAATCAGAAAAGAATTGAAATAAAATATTATTCAATAATATATGATTTGGTAGATCATATAAAATCTGCAGCTTCAGGATTATTGAACCCAGAAATTAAAGAAACTTTTATAGGTTATGCTGAAATAAAAGAAGTTTTTAAAGTGTCAGGTGTAGGTAAAATTGCAGGTTGTATTGTAACGGAAGGAATTGCAAAAAAGTCTGCTGGTGTTCGTTTGCTTAGAGATAATATTGTTATTCATGAAGGAAAACTTAAAACTTTAAAAAGATTTAAAGATGAAGTTAAAGAAGTTCAATCTGGTCAAGAATGTGGAATGAGTTTTGAAGCTTATGATGATTTAAGAGAAAAAGATGTTATAGAAATTTTTACTACTGAAAAAATTTCAAGACAATTGAAATAATTATTTGGTTGGTACCATAAATGGAAAATAATAATAAATTTCATGGAACAACAATTATTGGTGTTAAAAAAAACGGGCAAGTAACTTTAGCTGGTGATGGTCAAGTATCATTAGGACAAACAATAATAAAAGGTACTGCAAGAAAAGTAAGAAGGTTATCACCAGGTGGAATAGAGTCAGTTGCAGGTTTCGCAGGTTCAACAGCTGATGCCTTTACTTTACTAGATAGACTTGAAAAGAAATTAGAATCCAATCCAGGACAACTCGCAAGAGCGGCAATTGAATTAGCAAAAGATTGGAGAACAGACAAATACCTTAAAAATCTTGAAGCAATGTTAATAGTTACTGATGGAAAAAACTTATTTATTATAACAGGAGCTGGTGATGTTTTGGAACCAGAAAATAATATTGCAGCTGTTGGGTCAGGAGGTAACTACGCTCTTGCAGCAGCAAGAGGTTTATATAATTACATTGAAAACTCTGAAGAAATTGCCCAAAAGGCACTAGAAATTGCTTCAGAAATTTGTGTTTATACTAATGGTAAAATGATAATTGAAACCATCAAAGAAAATTAAATTTTATATAGAAGAGAAATCATAAATGACTGACTTAACACCTCGAGAAATCGTATCAGAACTTGATAGATTCATAATTGGACAAAACAAAGCTAAAAGAGCAGTTTCTGTAGCCTTAAGAAATAGATGGAGAAGAAGAAATTTAGAAAAAGATCTTAGAGAAGAGGTTTATCCAAAAAATATTTTAATGATAGGACCAACAGGGGTTGGAAAAACTGAAATTGCAAGAAGATTAGCTAAATTAGCCAATGCTCCATTTATAAAAGTTGAAGCGACAAAATTTACAGAAGTAGGATATGTTGGAAGAGATGTGGAACAAATAATAAGAGACCTTCTTGAAAACTCTATTCTTATGGTCAGAGAAGAAAAACGTTCTGAAGTTCATGTTCAAGCACATAAAGAAGCAGAAAATAGAGTCTTAAGTGCTTTAGCAGGCAATGACGCAAGAGAACAAACATTAAATATGTTTAGAAAAAAATTAAGAGAAGGCTTATTAGATGATACTGTTATAGAAATTGAAATGTCAGAAAATAATAATTCACTTCCTTCAATAGAAATTCCAGGTCAACCTGGTTCAAATGTTAGTATGTTAAATATAAGCGAAATCTTTGGCAAAGCTTTAGGAACAAAAAGTGTTAAAAAAAGAATTAAAATTTCTGAAAGTTACGCACAATTAGTAAAAGAAGAGGCTGATAAACTTCTAAACGAGGAAGAGATAATTAAAATTGCTAAAAACAGTGTAGAAGAAAATGGAATAGTATTTTTAGATGAAATTGATAAGGTTTGTAGTCGATCTGATGCTAGAGGAGGAGATATAAGTAGAGAAGGAGTTCAAAGAGATCTTTTACCTTTGGTGGAAGGTACCACTGTTTCCACAAAACATGGAACAATTAAAACTGACCACGTTTTATTTATATCATCTGGAGCATTTCATGTAGCTAAGCCTTCAGATCTGCTACCTGAATTACAAGGAAGACTTCCGATAAGAGTTGAATTATCACCATTAACAAAAGATGATTTTGTTAGAATACTAACAGAAACAGAAAACTCTCTTACCAGACAATACAAAGCTTTAATGGCGACTGAAAAAGTTGAAGTTTTATTTGAAGAAAGTGGTGTAATTGAACTTGCAAATGTTGCTGCAGAAGTCAATTCATCAATTGAAAATATTGGTGCAAGAAGATTATATACTGTTTTAGAAAAAGTTTTTGAAAAATTGAGCTTTTCCGCACCAGACAAAGCAGGTGAAAAAATTATTATTGACGATAATTTTGTTAAAAAAAATATTGATGATTTTAATAATACAACTGATTTAGGAAAATATGTTTTATAAGTTTTTATTTTTCTTTAAAAAAACATAATAAGCTCCTATCCCTCCATTATGATTATGAGCAGATGTATAGTTTAAGATATAACTACTAATAGTGTCATTTTTAAGCCACTCAGGGAAATTTCTTCTTAAAATACCTGGCTTTTGTTCTAAAAAAGAATTATTTAAAGAGGAGGATGACCCTTTTCCAGTTATTATTAAAAGAAATCTTTTATTTGTGATATAAGAATCACGGATGAATTTTATTACCGAAGTTTTTCCTTCATATTTGTTTTTTCCATGGAGATCTAAAATTTTGTCTGGTTTAATTCTATATTTTTTAATCTTCTTTAAAGTTTTATTATCTGAAAAATAAATATTTTTGTTTATATGTAATTTATTATTATTTTTTTGAACTTTTTGATTTAATGAGTTTAATTGGTTATTGTTAACTTTTTTTTTAACCAAGTTTTTTTTTGATATTATAAAATCCCCTCTTACATATTGATTCCAAATATGTAAATCAGTTTCATTTATAATTTTATCTTTATCTTGAAACATAATAAATTCTAAGTTCCTGTTTTAGTTAGTTCCCAATTTGGATTATCTGATCCCATTTTTCTAGAAAAAGTCCACAAATCATTTTGCTTTTTAATTTTGTCTAAAGATCCTTCAATTACCTTTCCTTCTTTATTTTTAACGGCTACTATCAACTCACATTTAAAAAGCATCTGAATTTCAGCTATATTTTTTTCCTTATCAAAAGAAGCTTTTTTTAACCTTATTTCTCTCATCCCAACAAAGTTTGCTTCAACTTCTAGCTCTTTCTTTTCTCTTTCTGATACTACTTCTTCAAAACTTTTAAAAACTTCATTTGATAATAATTTTTTTAATTTATTTATGTCACCATTTTCAAATGCCATTAATATAGTTTCATAAGCACCTTTAGCTCCCGAAACAAATTGTCCAACAGAAAAATTTTTTTCAACTGACTTCATGTTTTTCAAAGCTTCGCCAGATTCACTTTCTAATTCGATGTAGTCTGCAATATCTTCATCGTATGATTTTTTTTCTGTTGTTTCATATTCTTTTATTTTGTCCTTTTTTAAAGGTTTAATGTCAGAAATTTTAATTTCCGTCTCATTTCCTGTTCTAGTTCCTAAAACAGACCATAATCTCCAGAATAAAAAAGCTGCTACTAAAGCCAAAATAAAAATTTGTAACATATAGTGCTCCTTAATAATTTAATTTAAAAATGAATTAAAATCATTTATATACTTTAATATCTAAGACATTATCAATTCATATCCAAGTAAAAGAACAACTTTTAGGTAAATTAAATGAAATTTTTTTTCTTTCTCATAATGTTACCAATAATAGAAATCATAATTTTTATTAAAGTAGGTGATTTAATAGGAATTCTATATACTATTTTAATTATTATGATAACAGGAATAATTGGCTTATACTTAATAAAGAATCATAGTTTTTTAAAACTTTTGAAAATATCACAAGAAACATTTAAAAATAATAATTATACATTTGAAAAAATTGGTCAAACCTTAATAATAGTAATTTCTGGGTTACTTCTTATTTTTCCTGGTTTTATCTCAGATATATTTGGTTTTTTATTGTTAATTCCAAAAATAAGGAATAATGTAATCTCATATATGATGAATAAAACCAAAAATAAATATGACAATAATGATGTTATTATAGATGTAGACCAATATGAAGAAAAAGAAGATTAATTATGAATGAAAAACAACCTCAAATAAAAATAAATAGGCAATATGTTAAAGATTTTTCTTTTGAAAATAATGCAATGCAAAAAAACATAAAACTCGATAAAACACCTACTTTTAAAATTGATGTTAAAATTAATACAAATAAAAAGAATGAAAATAATTTTGAAGTATCTTTATTATTTTTAATAAAAGCATCAATTGAAAAAAACACAATTTTTATTATTGAATTAGATTATGCTGGATTATTTGAAATTAATAACATGCCAAAAGAACAATTAAATCCTTTTTTGATGATAGAATGCCCTAGAATATTATTTCCATTTGCAAGAAGAATTGTTTCAGACATTTCTAGAGATGGAGGTTATCCTCCTATAAATTTAGATATGATTGATTTTTTAAAATTATATCAATCTAAAATGGCCTCTAAAAAATAACTATTATAATTTCCAACTATATTTGGTTCTAAATTTTTTTATAAATTTTTTATGATTCTCTCTTTCTTCTTCAGTTAAATTAAAAACCCTTTTGTTATTATTTATTAAATTTATAAGTTTATTTTCATTCTTAAATTTTTTTTCATTATCAGGATTTGAAAAAATTAAATCTGGTTGTTTTCCACCTATTAATTCCAAATAAATTTTGGATAAAATCTTACAATCTAACAAAGCACCATGTAACGACCTGTCAAATTCTGTAATATTAAACTTTCTAGTTAGAGCATCTAATGATACCTTTGTTCCAGGAAATTTATTTTTTGAAATTTCTAATGTGTCAATTACTCTATTAAAGTTTATTAATTTTTTATTAACTTTTTTTAATTCATAATTTAAAAAATTAACATCAAAATTAGCATTATGTATTATAAGCTGATCTTCAGATATAAAATTTAAAAATTCATCAGCTATTTCTTCAAATAATGGTTTATCTTTTAAGAAGTCATTACTTAAACCATGTACTTTAAATGCTGATAATGGCATTACTTTTTCTGGGTTTAGGTAAACATGAAAAAAATTTTTTGTTGGAATAGAGTTTTTTAATTCTATAGCACCAATCTCGACAATTTTTTCTCCATTATTTGGGTCTAAACCAGTTGTTTCAGTATCTAATACAATTTGTCTATTCATGATAATAACTTTTTATTTTTTCACAAATTCTTTTTGTTTGTTTTTTAACATTATTTTTACTTGCATTTGTTAAAATTTGAAAATCAGATTTTTTGGCTATTATATCTATTGGTAATTGTTTATCCTTTAAAAATTTGAAATTTTTCAAAGTCATATTCTTCCTTATTAATACTCTTTTTTTTTGTATGAAATACGGAACTTTAACACAAATAATAAAATCAAATTTTTCTTGTAAATTATTTTCAAATAAAAGTGGAATTTCAAAAAAAATTAAAAAATTTTTCTCTTTTTCAAAAAAAAATTTTCTTTTTTCCTCTAAAATAGGATAAATTTTCTTTTTGATTATCTCATTTAAATTTTTATCTTTCTTTAAATAATAGATAATTTTTCTTTTATCTATTTTTTCTTTAACAATAACTTCTGGATAATATTTTTTAAATATATTGAATCCCTCATTGTTAGGTTTGTACAAACTTTCAATACAATTGTCAGCAATCCATACAGGATATCCAAATTCCATAAGGAAATTTGAAACAGTTGTCTTACCCATTCCTATAGATCCTGTTATACCTATACTTAATTTATTCATCTAAAACAATTTTTTTTAAAGTTTCATCATTATTCGGTTTGATTCCGAACCAACCTTCAAAACCTGGTTTTGCTTGATTAATTAACATCCCAATTCCATTTAATGTTTTATGTCCTAATTCTTTTCCTATCTTTAAAAAAGTTGTTTCTTGTGGATCGTAAATTAAATCAACTAATAGCGAATTTTTTTTCAAATCTTCAATACTATGATGAAAAGGCGGATTTCCTTTCATTCCTAGTGATGTTGAATTAATTACAAAAGAAACATTTTTGAAAAGTTTGGAATTTACATTCCAATCTAAAACCTTCACTCTTGCCCCAAGTTGTTCTGATACACTCATTGCTTTTTGTTTTGTTCTATTAATTAAATAAATTTCTGAAATACCTTCATTCAATAAAGAATGAATGACCGCTCTTGATGCTCCACCAGCCCCAAAAACGATTGCTTTTTCTTCTTGAAAATTAATATTTGGGTACTTGTCATAAATGCTTTTAATAAAACCATAACTATCAGTATTATCTGCTCTAATTTTACCATCAGAGCTAAAAAAAAGTGTATTAGCAGCACCTATAATTGCGGCTCTATCGGTTATTGTATCTGCAAATGATAAAATATTCACTTTATGAGGAATAGTAACATTTATTCCTTTAAAACCCAAATTAATAAGTGATTGTAAACCTTCTTTTAAATTATCTGGTTTAATTTCTATTGGTATATAATATCCTTTGATATTATATTTTTTCAACCAATAGTTATGAATTATTGGTGATTTGGTATGAAATAAAGGAAAACCTATAACACCAGCTAATAAAAATTTTTTCATTATTCCTCTTTTTTTTTGTGGAAAAAAAATAATAAAATCATTATTTAATGAATTCAAATTATTTTATTCTAAATTTTTCTTTTTTTTTTCAAAATTTATACATTGTTAATAAAAAAAAGCCAAAATATTAATTATGTTAATAAGTAATAAATAGTATTGTAAATATTAAGATAAATTTTTTTTTTTTGGAATAAGTTTGTTAATAAATTTTAATAAAAAATAATCCCCATTAATTTTTTTACTACTAGAACTACTATTAACTTTAATATATATATTTATTATGAAAAAAATATTAAAATCCTTATCTAATGAAAAACAAGATATACCACCTATTTGGTTAATGAGACAAGCAGGTAGATATTTACCTGAATATAAAGAAACAAGGAAAAAAGCAGGAAGTTTTTTAAATTTATGTTATAATATTAAACTTGCAACAGAAGTAACATTACAACCTATAAAAAGATTTGATTTTGATGCTGCAATTCTTTTTGCTGATATTTTATTATTACCTCAGGCATTAGGTATGGAGCTATGGTTTGAAGAAGGGGAAGGACCAAAACTAAATGGGTTAAATAATGGATATGATATTAATCAATTAAAAGATATAAATTATATTCATGAAAAATTGAATATAATCTATCAAATTGTTAAAGAAATTAAATCTGAATTACCTAAAGATAAAGTATTAATTGGTTTTGCTGGAGCACCGTGGACTGTTGCAACTTATATGATAAATGGTAAAGGTTCTAAAGATCATAAAGAATCAAAATTATTTATGTTTGAAAATAAAATAACTTTTGAAAAATTAATTGATATTATTACTAATGCAACAATTGAATATTTATCTAGACAAATTCAAGCAGGTGCAGAAGTTGTAAAATTATTTGATAGTTGGGCTGGTTCTTTAAATAATCAAGATTTTATTGATTATTGTTTGGAACCATCTAAAAAGATTGCAAAAATACTTAAACAAAGACATCCAAATGTGAAGTTTATTGCTTTTCCAAGGTCATCTGGTGTTAATTATTTACATTTTTCAAAAGATTCTTTTTTTGATTGTTTAGCTGTTGACAATAATGTACCAAGAATATGGATAAAAGAAAATCTTCAAAAAGATATTTGTATACAAGGAAACTTAGATCCTTTTTCTCTTGTTTACGGTGGAGATTATTTAAAAAAAGAATGTTTTGATATTTTAAATACATTAAATAATAATGGATTTATTTTTAATTTAGGTCATGGTATAACTCCTGATGCAGACCCAAAAAATGTTGAATTAATGATAAAATATATTCGTGGTTAATATTTTTTAGTTTTTAATTTAAGGTAAATTTGACTCATGATAAAAAATTCTTTAAACATTATATTCCTATAGACAAATCACCAACATATTAAAAAAAATGAATATTTTAAAAGATGTCTCTAAATTATCTCTTGCTGATTTAAAAAAACAATCTCCTTCTAATCTATTAAAAAGAGCTGAAGAATTAGAAGTTGAAAATGCTTCAACTATGCGAAAAGGTGATATGATGTTTGCTATTTTAAAAAAAATGGCAGAAAAAGGCGTTGAAATTTCGGGTGATGGTGTACTAGAAGTATTACAGGATGGATTTGGTTTTTTGAGATCAACTGATGCTAATTATTTATCTGGACCAGATGATATATATGTTTCTCCTAGTCAAATTAAAAAATTTTCTTTGAGAACTGGTGATACTGTTGCTGGTGTTATTAGAGCACCTATTGATGGAGAAAGATATTTTGGCTTAGTTAAAGTTACAAATATTAACTTTACAGAACCAGAAAATGCAAAACATAAAATTCATTTTGATAATTTAACTCCTCTATACCCAGATCAAAGATTAAGAATGGAAATAGAAGATCCAACAGTAAAAGATAAATCTGCTAGAGTTATAGATTTAGTAGCTCCTATAGGAAAAGGGCAAAGGTCATTAATAGTTGCACCGCCACGAACTGGAAAAACTGTAATTTTGCAAAATATTGCACATTCAATTGAAAAAAATCATCCAGAATGTTATTTAATTGTTTTGTTAGTCGATGAAAGACCAGAAGAAGTTACAGATATGCAAAGATCAGTAAAAGGAGAAGTTGTTTCTTCTACTTTTGATGAACCTGCTACAAGACATGTTGCAGTTGCAGAGATGGTTATCGAAAAAGCTAAAAGACTCGTTGAACATAAAAGAGACGTAGTTATTTTACTTGATTCAATTACGAGATTAGGTCGTGCTTATAATACTGTTGTACCGTCCTCAGGCAAAGTTTTAACTGGTGGTGTTGATGCAAATGCTTTACAAAGACCAAAGAGATTTTTTGGTGCCGCAAGAAATATAGAAGAAGGAGGATCTTTAACAATTATTGCAACTGCGTTAATAGATACCGGAAGTAGAATGGATGAAGTTATATTTGAAGAATTTAAAGGCACAGGAAATTCTGAATTAGTTTTAGATAGAAAAATAGCAGATAAAAGAGTGTTTCCTTCTATGGACATATTAAAATCTGGTACTAGAAAAGAAGATTTATTAGTTGATAAAAGTGAATTGACAAAAATGTTCGTATTAAGAAGGATTTTAAATCCAATGGGAACAACTGATGCAATAGAGTTTCTCTTAGGAAAAATGAAACAAACAAAATCTAATTCTGACTTCTTTGATTCAATGAATACTTAAAAGTGATTTAAAATACGTGAATATTTTTGCTCTATCAACAAACCCAGGTAAATCAAGTATTTCTATTATAAGATTATCAGGTCCTGATGCTTTTTTTATTGCAAATAAATTTTTAGATAAAGAACCTGTGATAAGAAAAGCAACAAAAAAAAAAATTATATATAACAATGACTTAATTGATGTTGGCATTGTAATTTTCTATCCTTACAATTATAGTTATACTGGGGAACAACTTGTTGAGTTTAATTTACATGGTAGTAATGCTGTTATAAAAAAAATGTTAGAAATCTTGTCTAATCAAGAAAATTCAAGAATTGCATATCCAGGAGAATTTACCAAGAGAGCTTTTGAAAATAATAAAATAGATCTCTCACAGGTAGAAGGGATATATAATTTGATTGAAGCAGAAACAGAAAGCCAAAGAAAATTATCATTAAAAATTCTAGAAGGTTCCTTAGGAATAAAAGTTAAGAAGTGGAAAAGACAATTAATTAATATTATATCATTATTAGAAGCAAGTATTGACTTTTCAGAAGAGGAATTACCTAAAAATATTTTAAAAGATATTAAAAATAATATTAAAGCTATAAAATTAGATTTTCAAAAAGAATTAAAAGGTAGCATAATTGCAGATTCTATTAATAATTTTTTTGAAGTTGCTATTGTAGGAAAACCAAATGTAGGAAAATCAACATTATTAAATTATTTATCTAAAAAAAATTCTTCTATTGTTACAGATGTACCTGGGACTACTAGAGATATAATAGAAATAAAATTAGATATAAAAGGTTTACCCGTGGTTTTTCTTGACACTGCTGGATTACATAAGTCGAATGACAAGGTTGAAAAAATTGGTATAAAAAAAACTTTAGAAAGACTTTCGAAAGTTGATTTAAGAGTTTTTTTAATTAATTCAAATAAAGAATTAAAAAGTTTTGAAAAATTAATAAAAAAGCAAGATTTAATTTTTTTTGCAAAAAATGATTTAAAAAATAAAAAAAATAATGGAATTTCTGGTAAAACTGGTGAAGGAACTGATCTTTTATTAGATAAGGTTTTTTATTTTTTTTCTAAAAAAACAAATTCTATTGGTACAGTCGTAAATAATAGGCATAGATTAATAATTAAAAACTCTTTATTTTTTATAGATGATGCATTATCAAAATGTAATTCAAGTTTTGATAAGGTTGAAATGATCGCAGAAGATATAAGAAATACAATAAATGAATTAAACTTTTTAACTGGTAAAGTTGGTGTTGAAGATATTCTATCTAATATTTTTTCTAAATTTTGTATAGGAAAGTAAAATGTTTCACGTGAAACAATCTTATGATACGATTATAATTGGTGGAGGTCATGCAGGCTGTGAAGCAGCTTCCTCTTCAGCTAGATTTGGTGTTTCAACCTTACTAATCACTCAAAGTATCAATAAAATAGGGGTAATGTCTTGTAATCCAGCAATTGGTGGTTTGGGAAAGGGACATTTAGTTAGAGAAATTGATTCATTGGACGGCCTTATGGGGAGGGTAGCAGATTATTCAGGTATACAATTCAGGCTTTTGAATAGAAGTAAAGGTCCGGCTGTTCGTGGTCCCAGAACACAATCTGATAGAAAATTATATAAAGAATTTATGTTAAAAGAATTAAGAAAATTGAATTCTTTAAAAATTATTGAAAATGAAGTTTGTGATATAATTGTAAAGAACAAAAAAGTAATTGGCGTCGAGTTAATTTCAGGTGATATAGTCAAAAGTAAAGCTGTTGTTTTGACTACAGGAACATTTTTGAATGGATTAATGCATATTGGAGAATGTACTAGTCAAGGTGGTAGATCAGGTGAAAATTCTGTAAAATTATTGTCAAAACGTCTTTATTCTTTGGGTTTACCATTGGGAAGATTAAAAACAGGTACTCCTCCAAGATTATATAAAAAAACAATTAATTGGAAAAAAGTTGAAAAACAGTTTTCTGACGAAAACCCAGAACTTTTTTCTTTTCTTCATAATAAACCATTTCAAAACCAAATTAATTGTGGGGTAACATACACAAACTTACAAACTCATGAGATTATAAATAAAAACTTAAATAAATCTGCTCTTTATAATGGTAAAATTACAAGTAAAGGACCAAGATATTGTCCTTCTATTGAAGATAAAGTTGTTAGATTTTCAGATAAAAACAGGCATCAGATTTTTTTAGAACCAGAAGGTTTAGAAAGTGAGTTGATTTATCCTAATGGCATTTCGACAAGTTTACCTTTAAATATTCAAGAAAAATTTTTAAGAACAATTTCTGGTTTAGAAAATGTAAAAGTTCAAACCCCCGGATATGCTGTAGAATATGATTATATCGATCCTAGATCTTTATATCCATCGTTAGAATTAAAAAAAATATCAGGTCTTTTCTTTGCTGGACAAATTAATGGAACCACAGGATATGAAGAAGCTGCAGCGCAAGGTTTAATAGCTGGCTTAAATGCAGCTATTTCATGTTGTTCAAACAATTTATTTATTTTAGATAGATCTGAGTCATATATAGGTGTCATGATTGATGATTTAGTTACAAAAGGAGTAACTGAACCTTATAGAATGTTTACATCAAGAGCTGAGTTTCGTTTATCTTTAAGAGCTGATAATGCAGACCAGAGATTAACTAGAAAAGGAATTAAACTAGGAATAATAAGTAAAGATAGAAAAAAAATTTTTTTAGAAAAGAAAAATAATTTAATTAAAGTTTCAGAACATTTAAAAAAATTAAAGATTTCATCTTCTAAAATTTCAAATTACAATATTAAAATTAAACAAGATGGTAAAAACCGATCAGCGTATGAACTTTTGTCATTTAATAATATTGAAATAAAAGATATAAAAAGAATTTGGCCTGAATTAAATGATTATAATGATGAAATTATTATACAAATTTCAAATGATTCAAGATATTCTGTTTACATGGAACGACAAAAAAACGAAATTAATGAGATTAAAAAAGATTTGCAAAATAAAATCCCTTTTGATTTTCCTTATTTCCAAATAAATAGTTTATCAAATGAATTAAAAAATAAACTTAATGAAATTAAACCCGTTTCTCTTGATCACGCTAAAAGAATTGATGGAATGACTCCAGTTGCGTTAATGTTGATTTCAGCAAAATTAAAAGAAATAAAAAATAAAAAAGTTGCTTAATGTTAGATAAATATGGTTTTAATGTTTCACGTGAAACAAATAAAAAAATAATTGAATATATTAAAATTTTGGAAAAATGGAATAATTCTATAAATCTAATTTCAAAAAACTCTCAGGTAAATATTTGGGAAAGACATGTTCTTGATAGTGCGCAAATATGGCCTTTATTAGGAGAAACAAGATTTAAAAAGTGGGTTGATTTAGGAAGTGGTGCAGGGTTTCCTGGTATAGTTTTATCTATTTTAGCAAAAGATACATTTCCTTTTTCAAAATTTATTTTAATTGAAAAAGATAAGAAAAAGTCAGAATTTTTGAATATTATATCAAAAAAATTAGACTTAAACTTTGTTGTCTATTCAGATAGAATTGAAAATCTAAATTGTTTAAAAGCTGATGTAATTTCCGCAAGAGCATTGTCTTCTTTGAGAAATTTACTTTTCTATTCAAAAAAACATAGGATTAAAAAGGGTGTTTCTTTTTTTTTGAAAGGAGAAAATATTTTTCAAGAAATTAAAGATGTCAAAAAAAGTGAAGATTTTAGTTATACTTTACATCCAAGTGTTACAAACCCTAAAAGTTATATAATTGCTATTGGTCGCCATAATGAATAATACTAATAAAATAACTAAAATAATGTCTGTTGCTAACCAAAAAGGTGGAGTTGGCAAAACAACAACTGTAATTAATCTTGCTACGGCCTTGGTCGCTATTAAAAAAAAGGTTTTAATAATAGATTTAGATGCGCAAGGAAATGCATCTACTGGACTTGGAGTAAGTATACAAAAGAAAAAGTTTTCTGTTTATGACATTATTTTAGGAGAAAAAAATATAAAACAAGTTACTTATGAAACTAAAATTCCTTCTTTATATATATTACCAGCAAATGGTGATTTATCATCAATTGATATTGACTTATCAAATGATAACAAAAAACTTTTTAAATTAAATGATGTTTTTTGTTCAAATATTTTTAAAGAAATGAATTTTGATTATGTTTTTATTGATTGTCCACCTTCATTAAGTCTTTTAACTCTAAACGCATTCGCAGCGTCAGATTCTGTTTTAGTACCTCTACAAACGGAATTTTTTGCTTTAGAAGGTCTTACCCAATTGTTAAAGACTATTAAGGAGGTTCGTTTAAATCTAAACAAAAAAATTAAAATTCAAGGTATTCTTTTAACAATGTTTGATAAAAGAAATAAAATTTCTGAAATGGTTTCAGATGATGTAAAAAAACATTTTAATAACAAGGTATTTAAAACTGTTATTCCAAGAAATGTAAGAATTTCAGAAGCTCCAAGTTATGGGCAACCAGTACTAATGTATGACATCTCATGCCCTGGTTCTCAAGCATATGCTTCCTTAGCTGGAGAAATTATTAATCAAGAGAAAGAGTAATAATGAAAAAGAGTAAAAATATTAGAAATACTGGTTTAGGTAGCGGACTTTCAAGTCTTTTGGGGAATGAATTTGAAAAAAAATCTATTTTAAT
>MDTG01057963.1_pt1 | contig 43170 bp, 40 predicted proteins | sample 811421 | NCBI WGS metagenome assembly MDTG01 (sample SAMN05326645, study PRJNA326480) | marine metagenome | isolation source: seawater | place: Pacific Ocean: South East | collected 2011 | reverse complement strand
GGATGTCAAAATTATGACGATCAATTTTCTGCTCTTGAAACACAAATCAATGCACTTGCTTCGACAGTTGCTGGTTTATCTCAAGTTCAGAGTGATCTATCAAGCCTAGCTGGAACAGTTGCCTCTTTATCGAGTTCTGTTGCTGGATTAGGTTCACAAATAGACACAGCTGTTGCTGACGGTCTTGCAGATATTACTGCGGACGTTGCAGCAATACAGACTGCTGTTGCTGATGTTGCTTCTTCTGAAGAAGTTGCTTCTCTTAGTGATGCGGTTGCTGCATCTCAAACAGATTTAGACGAATTATTAGCTAATTCTTCTGTATTTAATGGTTCTGTTAAAATCAATTCAGTTTCAACTCTTGCTGCTTTTAAAGCAATGGGTTCAACTTTAGCGATTATTAACGGTTCTGTTGATATTGATGTAAATGCTGAAATGTCTCAAGCAGATGTTCAAACTGTTGTAGATCAAATGTTAACAATAACAGGTGATTTTGCATATGATGCTGTAACTAAAGTTCCTGAAACTACATTTACTAATCTTTCTGGTGTTCAATCAATAACAGTTTCTCAAGAAGGTGGATATAGATTTCCAGCTTTAGTTTCTGCTACAAAAGTTGTACTAGGGACTACCTTCTCATCTAAAATTGGAGTGATTGACTTTGGACTTCTTACTTCTGTAGAGTCCTTTAGTTCTACGGCAATTGACGAAGTTCACTTTTCAAAAGCAACTAACTTCCATATTACTAGTCTTCCTAGATATGGAGCTTCTTTAAGTGTAAAACTTGATGAAGGTTCTACATTCTTAATGGATGCATTAGAAGATAAAAATGCTGCTGGGACTCAATCTGCGCTAGCTTTGACTATCGAAGGTCCTGCTGCGATGAATATTTCTAAGCTTGATGGTAAAGGAGGAACATTATCTTTTAAAGATGTTGTATCAGTTACTGTTACAGATTATGATGGTGGGGTTACATTGCTTACTGGTGTTGAAACATATTCTTCAAACAGTGCTGCTAATATTACTCATAGTGGTGCAGATGATATTGTTTCATTCACTGCTACAGGTATTCTAGATCCTAATACTACCACTACTGACAAAAATGGTCCTGCAATCGACCTTTCTAATAAAGGAGATTTAACAGATGTTACACTTAGTGGAGACTTTATATCAATTAAACTTGATTCAAATAACAATATGACTAGTGCAACAATTTCAGCTAAGGCTTCAGCTGGTGCAATTACCATTTCTAATAATGGAGATTTAACTAGCCTAAACTTGGCAGATTCATCTGCAACTGGAGTAACGATTGATGACAATGATAACTTAGTAACTGCTGCTATCCAAACGACTATGATCGCTGGAAATGCTACAGGTGCTACATTAGACGGGTCAGTTGTAGTTACTAACAATGATGATTTAACTACATTAGAAATTTGGTCTTCTTCATTGAAAACATTAACTATTACAGGAAATTCTGATCTTACAAAGATCACAGGTGATAAGATTATTGCAATCGGTGCAACTGCTGGTCCAACAGTTAATATTCATACAAATGATTTAGAAGCTTCTGTTGCTCAGGTTTTAACTACAACTACTGGTGCTTTCACTACTAGTTCTAATATGGGCTCTCTAGCTGCTTATTTGAAATTAGTTGAAGCGGACGTTAAATCAAATGCTGCTGTATATTTTGATACAGTTCAGTCTACTACTTCATCTGTATCTGTTGAAACAGCTGGTACATCGACTGGATCTGTTACTGCAAATATCATACTATTAACTACTCCTGGAAGTGGAGGTGTTACAACTGGCTACAACGCTACTGTTTTAGAAAAACGTGCATGGCAAATTACGTCCGTAGCTAATAATGAAGTTCGTGTATATGTTGACGGAGTTGATATTTTACACAACGGTACTGCTTTTGGACAAGTAACTTTAACTGGAAATGCTGCTCTTGACTTAGTTGCTCTTAAAACTAATTTAGCAACTGAAAGAGCTACAACTCTAGGTGTAGCTTTAGATGTTACGAAAACAGGAAATCAAACCGCACCTAATGTCTTATTTAATGCTACTGTATCTTCTGCTACAAATGCAGAAAACTATACTAATGATCAAGCTACTGCTCTTGCATCGGGAGGATTAAATTCTATGATAACTTCAAATGATAATTTCACTATTACAATTGATGGTTTATCTGCAACGGCATCTATTTCTACAGTTTCGGCTGCAGGAGCTGCTGCTGCTGAAGCAATTGCTATTGCTCTTGCAAATAAATGGGAAGCTAGCTACGGTACTGGTAACGTATCAGGTAGTATGTCTCTATGGGATGTAACTACAGGAACCGCTAAACGAATTGATGTTGCTCTTAAATCGAGTGCTAGTGGTTCAAGAGGGTTTGGTAAAGCTGTTGAAATTGCATGGTCAGTTAAATCAACTGCTGCGCAACTTTCAGCTGTTATGAATGGTGTAGATACAACAACTCTCAATGATCATGCTGTTTCTAATACTGCAGTTATGGACTGGATGATTGGTGCTACAGAAGCAAGTACGGATAATGAGGCTACAGCTGACGCATTTATTTTAACTCTTACGTCAGTTACAAATGCTGTTACTCAGACAGGCTCTCAAGCTTCAGTTGGGTTCATACCAGCAATAGCTGGACAAGAGTTAGTTACGACTATGCTGTCTCACAGTCCTGTAGATTTAGGTACTGCTACAACAACAACAGAGAATATCTATCCATTAGATGCTCGTGGTGATGCTAGAAACGGAGAAGGTGCTAATGAAGGAACTACAAGTGCTGTAGTTGCTAGAGTAAGTACTAACAGATCTCAATGGACGTTTGGTTCTTAATTTGAGATTCAGTCAAAATTTTTAATTAAATTTTAAAAACCCTCCCAATTCGGGGGGGTTTTTTTATTTTTACCTTAATGAGGTAGTAATGAACAAACTTTTTCTGATTTTTTATGTTTTTTTGGGCTTAGTCCCCATATTTGGAGCAGCAGATAAGTCTTCCATTCAGTTGCTTTATCTTCAAATAGTGAATGCTTTATTTATGCTCTATTTTTTATTTTTTCTCCAAAAAGAAAATAAAAAAGAGTTTATTAAAAATTTAAAATCTTTACCATTCATTCTTTTTTTAATGTTTTTTTGTTGGGCGTTGTTTTCCGTGAGTGTTTCGATAAATAAGGCAGAATCATTAAAAACATTAACATTTGTTGTAACCTATCTTACAACTTTTCCAATACTGTATTACTTAATTCACAAAATTAATGGAATAAAGGTATTTTTTGTAAGTATGATACTCTCTATTCTCACAATAGAGATCTTTACATCAGTTTTTATATACTTGTCCGATATAGTTCAGACTGGAGAATACTTTTATAGATCACAATCTTATAGTGGTCTTACTGGTAATGTAAATATTGCAGCATTTTCAATTTTAATAAAACTACCCTTTGCCTATTATAAAGCATTAAATTCAAAAAAATTAGCCTCAATAATATTTAATCTTCTCCTTATTTTTTCTGGTATTTTTTCCATCTTTTCTGTTTTTCAAACTCGAGGAGCTATTTTAGGAATAATAATCATGTTAGTAATTCTTCTAATTAATATGATAGGTCTGTTTTTAAGAAAAAAAATATTTGCCAGAATATTGTTAAAAAGAATTTTGATCGTATTACTTCCATTGATAATTAACATTCCATTAAACAATTTTCAAACTCAATTTTCATCAAATGTTGGTCAAACAAATTTAAAAGGGCGACTAGAAACTTTGTCCAATCTGGAAGATAGATCAAATAATCAACGATTAAGATTCTGGGAACAGTCATTTAAGACAGGGATTTCAAATCCAATTTTTGGTGTTGGAATTGGAAATTGGAAGCTTAAAGGAATTGAAACTGACAATGCTAATTTGAAAAACTATGTAGTTCCCTATCATAGTCATAATGACTTTTTAGAAATGTTTGTAGAAACTGGAGTTTTAGGAGTTTTGTTTTATGGAGGGTTTTTATTTTTCGTTTTTATAGCTTTAATTTATTTTTTTGTAATGCGAGATAAATCTCCGCCAATTCTATTTTATTTAATTCTTTCAATACTTCTTTATTTAATTGATGCAACAATTAATTTTCCTTTTGCAAGACCAATTATGCAAATGAGTTTTTTATCAATTATGATTTATTCGATTTTTATATTAAAAAGTGAATTTAGGTTTAACGACTCTTTCAAGTTTTTAAAAAAAAGCTCTTTGCTAAATATACTATGGGGAGGATTAATTTTGATAGCCCCGTTTAGTCTTTATTCCTCTGTAAGACTTTATAATTCAAGCACCCAACAGTATATATTATTAGGCCAATTCAATCTAAATATTTATAACACTCCACTTGATGAACTTGAAACATACGAAATGGATTATCCTAATATTTCAGAGACCACTATTCCATTAAATACATTCAAAGCGATTTATTACTTAAAAAATGAAAAATATGATAAGGCAATTGATCTACTTCATAAAGGTAGAAAAGCAAATCCTTATTTGATGATCAATGAAAGTTATTTAGGCTATATATATTTTAAGTTAAATAAAAAGGACAGTGCACTTTATTATTCAAAAAAGGCATTCAAAACTCAGCCCGATAATATTAGCCACTTTGCTCACTATGTTATTTCACTATCTATGAATAAAGATAGTGTAGAAATCAAAAATGCATATAAACAAATAAAAAAACTAAGATCAGAACCAAATATTGATCAAATCTATTTCTTATCCCTATCAAACCTATTAGATAGAGATGATTCTTTAACTTTCATAGATGATGCGGCCAAGAATTTGTTAGAATCTGAAGATACAGACGATTTAACGCGGGCTAATCTTTATGTTTTAAAATATGGAAGAAAAAAAGTAATAGAGGCCGATCTACTTTATGAAATGGCTCAAGCCTCCTATAAAGAAAAAAAGTTTTTACAATCTGCCAAACAATTTGAGGCAGCTGGAAAAATAAATCCTAATGAATTGCCTTATTTTATGAATGCGGCCAATGCCTATTTACAAATAAGTAATCTCGAAAAAGCACTTGAAAATATAGATTATGTCATTGCTAATTCAAAAACACCAAACGGTAAGGCCTTTTATATTAAAGCTTTAATTTATATAGAAAAAGAAAACAAAATATTGGCCTGTAAATTATTGGATCAGTCTGCAAATAATGGTTTTACAGGAGCAAATAATGTGAAAAATATTTATTGCAGATAAATTTAAAAGGTAACTAATCCAAAAAGGGTTAATGAGGAGATAGAAACTATTAAAACAATTAGCTTATTAGAAATGCCTTTTTTTATAAGTAAATGATGTAGATGGTTTTGATCTGCGTTAAAGGGAGATTTTCCTTCTTTTATTCTTAAAATGAAAACTCTTAACAAGTCCACTAAGGGATAAAGTATCACCATAATTCCAAAAACTACTTTATTTATTTCATATTCAGCTTTAAATTCAAACTTATCCCCAAGTAAATAAAAAACATATACAGAAACCATAGTTCCTAAAAGGAGGGAGCCACCATCTCCCAAGAAAACTTTTCTCTTTTTCTTGAAATTATAGAAATAAAGGGGAATTAAAGTAAAAACTAAGAGTGTGTAAAGGGGCGTCAAGGGAGTCTGAGTAATACTGAAAAACTCTATAAGCACAATAGCTTTTATAACTTCTGTAATCGCAAGGCCATCAATTCCGTCAATAAAGTTAATGGCATTAATAATTACTAAAAAAACAAAGATAGTGCTAAGTTGAGCAAGTAACCAGGGTACCTCATAAAGTCCAAAAAGGCCATGGTAATTTGATATAACATAACCTTGATCAATAATAATTTTCGCTACAATGATCTGCAGTAAAAATTTAAGTTTAAAATCTGCATTATAAAAATCATCGTAAACTCCAACTATAAACATAATACCAAAAGGGATAAACAATGAATAGTCAAAAAGAATAATATTATTAAAATAAAAATATAAGGATACAGAAAATAGTGTTAAAAAGACTCCAATACCCCCAGTTCGAGTAGCAAGAGTTTTATGGGAACTACGATGATTAAAATCATCAAATTTTTTATAATAAATAAAGATTTTTTGAATAAAATAAGTGAGAATTCCGCTTAGAATAAAAACTGTAAAGTACAAAGGGTTATTCATTTTATAAAGATAAAATCTTTTTTGATAATCTATGATTATGCTTTATTGTCATAGAATTTATTAGTTTTAACAAAGAATTAGACAATCTATGTCCAAAGCTAAATCCCAAAACATTAATACCTCCAACTTTATTCCAAGTTTTTTCTTGTTAGCTTATTTATGCGTGGGCTTTGTTCCAAATCTAGAGGCAGTTGATAAAATTGCTCCACAATGGCTATTAATGAGTGTTTTAAATACCATTTCTATTCTTTTTATTTTCTACAAAAGGGACCTTTACTTCACAAGAATTACCCAAACATTATCTACAATATTGTCCTTCATTTATGTTGGTTTCATTTTTTGGGCAGCTCTTTCTTACTTCTATGCAATCAATACCACTGAAGTTTTAGTAAACATATCAAGGCAAGTAAACGTTTTGATAATGTATTTAGTAATGGGCATCTTTATTTATAGTTTAAAGTCTAAAAGGGATTTCATTTCATTTATTATAACTACTATTTTAAGTATCGAGATTTATGCCGTTCTTAATGAAGCTTTAGAAATGTTTAATACTTCAGGATTAATTAATTCGGGCCTGCTAAAGGGGGTGACAGCAAACCGAAATATTACAGCCTTTTCAATTGCTATAAAGATTCCTTTTGTTTTGTTTTTAATTTATAAAAATTTAAAAACCCTTAATAAGTGGATTTTGAGTGGGATTATTTTCCTTGCCTTTTTATGTTTGAGTATGATACAAAGTAGAGCATCATTTTTGGCAGTGGGACTTATTTTACTTTCCTTTTTAGGTTTATGTTTAGTATTATTCTTGCAAAAAAGAGAAAGAAAGTATCTTTTTTTATCGAGTTATTTATTAACCCCTTTTTTGATTGCAATTTTAATTAATCAAGCCCTTCTTTCTGATATAGGAGCAGATGCATTGGAAAGAGCTTCGACTATTTCCGCGGGAACTAATGATGGGTCTGTAAACCAAAGGTTGAGGTATTATGAAGATGTATTAACTCACATGAGTTCAAATCCTTTTTTTGGTGTGGGATTAGGAAATTGGAAATTAAAGTCTATTGATTACGATGCTAGTGATATTGTAGGCTATGTTGTTCCGTATCACGCCCACAGTGATTTTATTCAATTAGGAGCTGAACTTGGGATTATAGGATTTCTTCTTTATTTAGGAATTTTTATTTGGGCTACGATATATGTTTATCGATTTATACGCTATTCTAAAAGTTCAATAGAAGAAAAAGTTTTTCTATTTCTAATATTAACAGCTTTAGGTGTTTATAGCATTGATGCAAATTTAAACTTTCCCATTGCTCGCCCCCAGGTTTTAGTTATTTGGACTACTATAATGGCACTTATAAATTATTACTACAATAAAGAGCAACAAAATCAAAGTGCATTAAAATCCAAATCTATTTTAAACTATTCTTTTTTTGGAATTGCAATTATTGTTTTACTACCTTCTATATATGTTTCAAATAAAGTTTATGAATCTCTAAAAGGGCAAATGTTTTTACTTCAGGACTTTAACTCAAATCAATTTAATGTTCCGATTAATAGGATCGAGAGCATTGTTCCTAAAATCCCCAATATTACCGTTACCACCATTCCTATCAATTCAATTAAAGCACGATATTATTTTAACGCCAAAAAATATGAAAAGGCATTATCATTATTAGACCAAGGGACAGAAGCTAATCCATATTTGTTTTATAGTGAAGTTTTAAAAAGTCAAATATTCCTTGCTAAGGGGAAATTAGATAGTGCTTCAGTTTATGCTAGAAAAGCTTTTTTCGGATTACCTAACAACGCACTTCATGCATCCAATTATATTAATATTATAAACCAAACTAGAGATCTAGAATCACTGGAAGAAGCATTTGATTTATTAGTAGCTAAAAATAATTTTAATAACTGGAGAAATTATTTGACTATTGCAAGCGGATTATATCCACCCCAGAATGAGACTTTAGTAAAAAAAGCTAAATCAGCTCTAGAGCTATTTCCAGAAAATCAGGAAATTGTTGCACTTTACAGACAAATTTCAGTGGGACAGGAAGGTTTTAATAGTTCAATGCAAAGCTCCAACAAAGGATTAGAGTATTTTAATTCAAAGGACTATAAAAATGCCGCAATTGAATTTGAAAAGGCAATAAAATTTAATCCACTCGATTATACTTTTTTTGAAAATGCGGCCACTTCAAATTATCTTATTGGTAACTTAGAAAAAGCCTTAGAGCAAATTAATACTGTAATTAACGAACTCAACCCTCTTAATGGTAAATGTGAGTATATAAAAGCATTAATTTTCATTAGGATGGGTGATCCAGTCGGTGCTTGTCCACTTTTAGAGACAGCTAAGGATTCCGGTTTTAATCAGGCTGAAGCAACATTTAATCAGTATTGTAAATAGTAATTTTCATATAATTTTTTAAAATTTATTTGTATTTTATTTTAAATTAAGTACTTTTGGTACTAGATAATATTTAAGACCAGTTTGATAAAATAATTATATCCCCTTTGAAACTAACTAAAAGCTACTGTTTTTAAGGGGTTTAATTAAATCATCGTTTATGAAAAAATGGTTTGTTTTATATACAAAGCCTCATCAAGAGTTAAAGGTAGCGGATAAACTTTCTCAAATGGGGATAACAAATTATTGCCCAACAGTAACTTTAGTTAAGCATTATTCAGATCGAAAAAAGAAGGTTCAAAAGCCTCTTATGTCTTCATATATTATGGTATTTATCGAGGATCAAAAGCGAATTGATGTTTTTTCTGTTTTTGGTGTAGTTCGTTATTTATTTTGGCTGGGGAAACCTGCTGTAATTTCAGAAGATGAAATTACCTTAATGAAAAATCACCTTAATGGAGTATATAATTCCATTTCTCTCACTAATTTAACAAAAGGACAGCTTTTTAAAATATCCGAAGGCCCCTTTTTGGGAAGAGTAGGAAAAGTAATTGAAACACAAAAGAATAAAATTAAATTAGAGCTAAAAAGTATCGGAGTAATCGTAACTCTAAGTCGAGAAGCAGCTTAATTTAATCAATATAAATAACAGTTTTAACTTTACTCTTATGGGACTAATGTGGCGAAGCCATTGTAAATATTTAAATTTTGAATATGCTAGGTGAGTTAATAACTTCAAAAACCCGTCTACGACTTTTGATTAAATTTTTTATTTCTCAAGCTAATAGAGGTTACCTAAATGGGCTAGCAAATGAAATGGGAGAATCTACTAATTCTATCCGAAAAGAGCTTAACCATTTACAAGGCGCGGGGTATTTAGAAAAGGTAAAAGTTAATAATAAGGTGGAGTACAAGGCTAATAGTAGCCATCCCCTTTTTGAGGTTCTGAGAAAAGTTGTTTTAAAACACCTTGGATTAGAAGATATTGTTGAAACTGTTCTAGAGCGCATGGGAGATGTTGACCAGATTATTTTAGTTGGCGAGTATGCAAAGGGGAACGACTCGGGTTTAATTGAAGTTTTTTTGATTGGTCAGGGCTTAAATATGGAATATATTGCTCAATTAGAGGATAAAATAGAGAATTTAATTGGTCGAAAAGTTAGTTTTTATTTGGCTTCAAAGTTTTTGGCTGATAGAGATCATATTATGTTATTTAATTCAAAAGAGAAATAATGTCTACGAGTAAGCTATTAATATTAGATTACCTTAATCTAGTTTAGATGAAAAAACCAAAGGTAATTATTGTTTCAGGATATTTTAATCCTTTACATAAAGGGCATTTAGAGCTATTCCAAAAAGCAAAATCCAAGGGTGATAAACTTTGGGTTATTGTAAATAGCGATTTACAGCGTAAATTAAAAGGCAGCAAAGCCTTTATGGAAGAAGGAGAAAGACTTATAATTATAAGGGCAATAGGTGATGTTGATTTAGCTTTAATCTCTATCGATAAAGATAAAACCCAGTCTGAGACATTAACTAATTTGGCTCAGAATTACGGTGGTGAATATGAATTATTTTTTGCAAACGGAGGAGACCAAAACAATAATAGTATTCCAGAGCTCAAGATTTGTAAAGAATTTGGAATTGAATTAATTGATGGATTAGGCAATAAGATTCAATCTTCTTCTTGGTTGTTGAAAAAATAATATGCAGATAAAAAATATTTGTTGTATTGGAGCGGGTTATGTTGGAGGCCCAACTATGGCAGTAATTGCCCTCAAATGTCCAAAAATTATAGTTAATGTTGTTGATTTAAATTCAGAACGAATTGCCTCCTGGAATGGACCTCTAAATAAACTTCCCATTTATGAGCCTGGTCTTTCAGATGTCGTAAATAAAACTCGCGGGAAAAATTTATTTTTCTCTACGGAAATAGATAAAGCTATTGAAAATGCGGAAATGATCTTTATGGCGGTAAATACCCCAACTAAAACTCAAGGCGAGGGAGCCGGAATGGCAGCTGATTTACGCCATATTGAAGCTTGCGCAAGAAATATTGCAAAAGTTGCTTCAACCAATAAGATTGTAATTGAAAAATCAACTTTACCAGTACGTACAGCAGAAAAAATCAAAGAAATTTTAGACAAAGAAAGCAATGGAGTAAATTTTGAAATCTTATCTAATCCTGAATTTTTAGCCGAGGGGACAGCAATTGAAGATCTTTTTAAATCAGACCGTGTATTAATTGGTGGTGAAGAAACAATATCTGGAAAACGAGCAATTCAAGCCTTGGTGAATATTTATTCAACATGGGTACCTAAAGAAAAAATATTAACCACAAATGTTTGGTCATCTGAGCTTTCTAAATTGTCCTCTAATGCAATGCTTGCTCAAAGGATTTCGTCTATAAATAGTCTTTCTGCTCTTTGTGAAAAAACTGGAGCAAATATTGATGAGCTTTCTAAAGCAGTCGGAATGGATCAAAGAATTGGTCCCCATTTTTTAAGGGCTTCTGTTGGTTTTGGAGGTAGTTGTTTTCAAAAGGATATTCTAAATCTGGTTTATTTATGTAGACATTTTGGGCTTGATGATGTAGCTGAATACTGGCATCAGGTAGTTAAAATAAATGACTTTCAAAAAAGTCGTTTCGCCCAAAAAATAATTGATGGTTTAGGTGGAAGTGTAAAAGAGAAAAAGATAGCTATTTTAGGGTGGGCCTTCAAACCAAACACAAATGATAGTAGAGAGAGTCCAGCAATTTACGTAGCAGCCAGGTTATTAAACGAAGGAGCGGTATTAAATATTTATGATCCCATGGTTAAAAAACAAAGCATACATCATGACATAATAAAGTTGTTAGAAAAAAATGAAAATCCTTACCATAAAATAGATAATAAGTCATTAAAGCTAAACTGTTTTGATGATATTGATGACGCAATCAAGAATGTAGATGGAGTAGGTATATTGACCTCATGGGATGAATTCAAGAATTATAATTGGAAAGCTCATGAAAAAGATTTCAAAATTTTTGACGGAATAAGTCTTGATAAACAATATGACTATTCAATAGGAAAATCTTATTTACCAAAATGATAAAAAGAATATTATTTATTCTCTCTTCAAAACAGATTAGAGCAATTTTAGTAATTAGTTTTTTCCTTTTTATTGGTATGATTTTGGAAGCCTTTGGTTTAGGGATTTTAATACCAATAGTAACTTTTATTTTAGATCCTGAAATAATACTTATTAAAGCAAAACAATTCTTGAATCCAGAAAATTTCAATTATTTTATGGGATTAAATCAAAACAAGTTTTTTCCACTAATATTGATTATTTTATTTGTCGGAATTTATTTGCTAAAATTCATTTATCTTACATTTTTGACATACAAACAAAATAAGTTTCTAGCCAATCTTGACAGTGAACTTTGCGTTAGGTTAGCAGCAAAATACTTAAATAGTAATTTTGATTTTGTAATTAATAATTCATCCTCATTATTATTAAAAAATGTTCAAATAGAAACCAATAATTTAAATGTTTATTTAAGCTCATTAATTCATATTGTAATTGAATGTGGTATTATTTTAGCCATTATAATTACGCTAATTTTATTTGATCCCATTACTGCAATTTCTGTTTTCAGCTTTTTAAGTGGATTGGCATTAGTATTTTATCTTTTTTCGAAAAATAAGCTTCTTTATCTAGGTAAAAAAAAGCAAAAAATAGATGAAAAAATTTCCAAAAGTCTTCTTGAAGCTTTTGAAGGGATTAAAGAAATAAAAATTCTAATAAAAGAGAAATTCGTTATAAATTCATTAAAAAAATCATATAATTCTCAAGCTAAAATAATTTCAACTCATCAGACCTTAATTCAAATACCCAGATACTATTTAGAATTTGTTTCTGCATTAGGGATCTCTTTTTTTATAATTATTTCAATTTTAAATAATGCAAATACTTCTAAAATTATATCCTCCCTTGCATTATTTGTTGCAGCTACTTTTAGAATTTTACCTTCTTTAAATAAAATGATTTATTCATTTCAAAATCTCAAATATTATAAGCCATCTCTAGATTTGATTTACAATGAGTTTAAAAGTGAGATGTTTTATAAAAAAAATTATGTTGAAAAATTAAAGTTTAATGATATTATCCAAATTAGGGACCTAACCTATAGCTATAAGGGAAAAAAAAATTTATTTCAAAACTTAAATTTCGAAATAAATAAAGGAGAGACTATTGGTATTATGGGTGAATCTGGTATTGGAAAAAGTTCTTTAGTCAATATTATAATTGGTTTATTAGATCCCATTAGCGGAGAAGTAAAAGTAGATGGAGAAGATATAATTAAATATAAAAAGGAATGGATAAAAAATATTGGATATGTTTCTCAAGACATTTTTTTGTTTGATGATAGTATTATGAATAACATAGCATTTGGAGTAGAAGAAAAACAGATTGATCTTATCAAAATAGAGAAAATTATAAAAATGGTAAGCTTAGAAAATTATATAGAATCTTTGCCAAGTAAATTATACACTATAGTTGGAGAAAAAGGTGTTAAGATATCAGGTGGACAAAAGCAAAGATTAGGAATTGCAAGGGCTCTATATAACGATCCTGAAATTTTGATTTTTGATGAAGCAACTTCAGCACTAGATAAGAAAACTGAAAACAACTTGATGAAGTCTATATATTCTTTAAAAGAATTTAAGACTATACTTATAATATCTCACGATATTCAAATACTTGATAAGTGTGATAGAGTAGTGAACTTAAACCAATTTCAAAATTAATGGCAACTATAATCAAAACTCCGTGTGAATCTTCCAAGGGGATTGTAGTTTTTACAGATAAAGAGAGGGATAGTGTACTTGTTAAGAGAAAAGATCAGCTAAAAAAGCTAAAAAAAAGATGGGTTACCGGACTTCACCACAATTATTTTCAGGATTACAATTTTAAGTATAATCCATTATTTGACTTCAGTATTGCTACAAAAGACGATCTTAAAGAAATTAATGGAGTGAAGTTTCCGATGTTTCAGGCCTCAGTAGTTAACTTTAATAAAGATAATTTTTGGAAATTTAATAATGGGGAAAAACACTGGGACGTTTTAAACATTTCAAGAAATATAGACTATAAAAAAAATGAAACTTTTTTAGAAGTTGCTAGAGAGCTCTTTAACAGAGGAGTTAAGATTAGAATGTTAATGATTGTTTATGAAAAGAAAAGATTTTCTTTCAATAAGAAATCGTTGAATGATTTATATTTAGAAAATTTTAGTAAAGAAGAGAGGCAACTGTTTAATTTAATTGAGCTAGATACATCTTCTCCTCCATTTGACTTAAAAACTCTTTCATTTTTTTACTATAACTCTAGAGTTTTTTGTTCAACATCTAATAAAGAACACCGACCAAGAATTCCATCATACGCAATATCATCTGGAATGCCTATAGTTGTAGCTGATTCAATCTCAACATTATTTCCTGAAATTTTAAGAAATGAACCAGGAGTTTTCGTTGCTAATACAATTAATGAGTTTTCAAATCAAATAATTAATTCAATAAATTTTATAAAATCTTCTACTTACTCAAAAAAAGTAATGCAACCATTTATTGATTGTTTTTCAAATAAAAACAGTGTCCAATTATTTTCTGAATTTATAAAATTAAATTTCAATATAAATATAAGAGACTCAAAAAATGTAAATCTAAAAAATTTAGATAAAAGATTAGCTCGGCATTTAGGATTTGAATACAATATGATTAGCAGTGTTCCAATTAACATGAAATCCTTTATGAATTACTTGATTAATGCAAATGATTCAGAATTATTAAAAGTTATAAGATTAGATGATTTAGAGATGGATTTATCAAAACTCAAAATTATCAGTTCAAAAAAATTGTACAGAAGTAAGACAACTATTACTCATATAAAAGAATTACTCATAAAATTTAAATTAGATAAATATCCAAGACTTATTTTAAAATATATTAAATGACATACATAATAGCAGAAGCAGGCGTTAATCATAACGGGTCACTTCAAACAGCTTTTGATTTAATTAATGAGGCAAAATCTGCTGGCGCAGATTGTATCAAATTTCAAACATTTAAAGCGGAAAATTTAGTTTTGAAAAGTTCACCAAAAGCAAATTACCAACTAAAGACCACGAATAAAAAAGAAAGTCAATATGAGATGTTGAAAAAACTAGAAATCAGTTATGATAATTTTAGTTTAATAAAAAAAGAGTGTGTAAAAAGAAAAATTGACTTTATTTCTACTCCATATAGTTTTGAAGATGTTGATTTTTTGGACTCTATAGGAGTTAAGTACTTTAAAATTGCCTCAGGACAGTTAACAGAAAAACCATTTGTAGAATATGTTGCTTCAAAAAAAAGAGAAATTATTTTATCTACAGGTATGGCAAAATTAAATGAGGTCGTTGAAGCTGTTGATATAATAAAAAACCAAAAAATTAACACTTTCGTTCTTCAATGTAATACCAACTATCCTTCAAATATTAGCGATGCAAACTTAAGGGCAATGATTACTATGAGAGATGCGTTGAAAATACCTGTAGGTTACTCTGATCATGTAAGTAATAATTATGCTAGTTTCGCAGCTGTAGCCCTGGGGGCTGTAATTATTGAAAAACATTTTACACTCAATAAAAATAATTCTGGTCCTGATCATTCTTCATCTTGTGACCCACAAGAGTTTAAAAATCTTGTATATGGGATTAGAAATATAGAGCTATCATTAGGAGATGGGATTAAAAAACCTTCAGTTTCAGAGATGAAAAATGCTCCATCGATGAAAAGAAGTATTGTTTTAAAACGAAAAATTAAAAAGGGCGAAGTAATAACAATTAATGATGTAGAATTTAAAAGACGGGCAAACGGTTTAAATCCAAATCTCTTATATAAGATTATCGGGAAAGAGGTTATAAATGATTTTAATAAAGACACCCCATTAAATTTCAAAATGATCAAGTGGTAAATGGAAATCGTTAGGATAAATAAAAATAACATTTCCTTGGTTAAAGAATTTATATTAAATGCAGGGGAATCTCTCAAAAACTTTAGATATTTTGAAAAACGAAAAATAAATATTGTTCTTTTTCATAAAATAACATTTGTATTAAGAGAAAAAACAAAAGTTGTTGGATACTGTCATTTAGAAGAAGAAAATAATATAGTTTGGCTAGGTATTTCTATTATCGAAAATAAAATTGGCCAAGGATTAGGAAATATTTTAATAACTCATTTATTAAATGAGGCAAAGAAAATAAAAGTCGAGAGCATTAATCTAGCTGTAGACGAAGACAACTTTAAAGCCAGAAATTTATATGAAAAGTTTGGTTTTAAAGTAATTAAAAAGTCAAAAAAGGTTTTAATTTACAATTATAAAGCATAGTGAAAAATCTATACTTAAGTTCAATGGTTTTTGGTGGATATAACTTAACCAATATTGTAAAAGAATGTGAAAATAATGGATGGAACCTTGAATTTAGTTCCGGTCTACCTTTTATCTCTGAAGCAAACGAGATATTTATTAAGTCAAAAATTCAAAAATTAGCTCATAATTATTTTCCTGCTCCAAAAACGCCATTTATTTTGAACTTGGGAAGCTCTAATGACGAAATAAGGAATAAATCTATTTTACATTGCAAGCGAGGACTTAATCTAGTTAATAAGACTAAAGGGCCATTTTTTTCGGCTCATGCAGGGTTCTGCATCGATCCATCTCCTGAAATGCTTGGCGGGAAATTTATTTATAAAAGCAATATTGATAGGGATTTAATTAAAAACCAATTTATTAAATCATTAAAGGAAATTAGTGATTACGCAATGAAAATTAATACGCTATTTTTATTTGAAAATAACGTGCTAACCATCGAGAATAATAATAAAACTATTCCGCTATTGTGTTGTGAGAGCAATGAAATAATTGAAATTTTAAATGAAATTGACAGCAATAATTTAGGACTGCTCTTAGATACTGGACATTTGAAAGTTTCTTGCAACACACTCAAAAAAAATCTAGACGAAGAATTTATGATTTTAAAAGACCATATACATGCAATACATCATAGCGATAATGATTCATTAAATGACCAGAATAGAATGTTAGACGATAGTTATTGGTTTTGGAAATTTAGCAAATTTTTCAAGGAGAACATTAATGTTCTTGAGGTTAAGTGTAATTCTAACAATGATATTCAAAGTCAGATAGATCTTTTTTTTAAAAATGGAATTAAATAAAACATACATTTATGAAAATGCATCTTTGAAAGATGCTGTTACTTCAATTAATCAAAGTGGATTAGGCACGGTTTTTATAGTAAATAAGAGCATTAAACCTGTTGGGATTTTAACCGATGGGGATATCAGAAAAGCTTTGCTTTTAGACAATAATTTATCTATACCTGTAACCAATATAATGAATAAAGACTTTATTAAAATGGGATACAAGGATAATTATCATGATATTTTAAAAAAAATTTCAAATGAAATTAAAGTGATCCCTCTTGTAAATGATGAAGATATTTTGGTTGATTACGCCACCAAAGATTATATTTCATTTATTCCAATTGCTAAACCATTACTTGGAAATGAGGAACTCTCAAACGTAATTGATTGTATTCAATCAGGGTGGATTTCATCCCAAGGTAGCTACGTTGACAAATTTGAAAAAGAGTTCTCAAATTTTCATAATAATCTGTACTCATTATCAGTTTCAAATGGCTCTGTTGCACTTCATTTAGCATTAGTATCACTCGGAATTGGAGAAGGAGACGGTGTAATAGTGCCAAACTTAACTTTTGCCGCTACAATTAATTCTATTATTCATGCTGGTGCAACTCCAATTATTATTGATGTCGAGCATGACACTTGGAATATTGATTTGAAAAAAGCTGAGGACCATATAAATCTAAATACTAAGGCAATTATGCCTGTTCATTTATATGGAAATCCATCTAACATGAAGAATATAAATTATTTAGCAAAAAAATATAATCTGTTTGTAATTGAAGATTGTGCTGAGGCAATAGGTAGTAAAACTGATAATAAATTAATGGGGACTTATGGGGACGCTTCAACCTTTAGTTTTTTTGGAAATAAAACTATAACAACTGGGGAGGGAGGAATGATTTTATTTAAAAAAAAGGAATATTATAATAAAGCAAAAATCCTTAGAGATCACGGCATGAATCCAAAAATCAAATACTGGCACGATTTTGTAGGATTTAATTATAGATTGACAAATATTCAAGCATCTATTGGGGCAGCTCAACTTAAAAGAGTGAATGAATTTGTTTCAAAAAAAAGAGAAATTTCAAATAAATATGAAAAATTCTTTTCCAATTACAATTTTATTAAAACTCAAAAAATAAATCAAAGAGATTATAGCAGCTATTGGTTATTTTCTTTTATGATACTAGAAAACGCTCCTGTTTCAAAGGAAAAATGTGTCTTAATTTTAAAAAGTAAAGGTATAGATACAAGACCGATATTTTATCCTTTGCATAAAATGAAAATATATACAAAATATAGAAAAGGAAAAATGTCTAATTCAAAATTAATTTCTAAACATGGGATAAGTCTTCCAACACACCTTGATTTATCAAATGGTCAAATTGAATACATTTTAGAATCTTTAAAAGAGATTTTTCAAATCAAATAGATTTTTTTAAATTATTAAATATGAATAATAGTGTTTTAAAATTCAAGAAAAATGGTATTGTAACTCTTCCTAGCTTTTTTAACAAAGAGTATTGTGAAAAATCAGTAAATGATATTGAGGATGCTATTTTAAAATATCCTGATAAACTATATTCTCAGAAAACGGATGGAACAGGTGGGGATATTAGATTTTTCAAATTTGAAAATAAATATGAAACAGCTAAAGTATTATTTGACAATGAAGAAATAAATTCTATTGTTAAGGGCTATTCAAAAAAAGATGTTGTTTGCCATTTTATAGTTGCAGGTAAAGTAATAGCAGATAAGGGACAAACAATAAATAGTGGAGGTGGCTGGCATAGAGACTCCGACAGTCAACAAATAAAAGTGATGATTTATTTAAATAATGTTGATAATGAAAATGGACCTTTTCAGTTTATTAAAGAGTCAAAAAAAAGGGATGCCAAAAGATCAACGAGCTTTATTTTTAACTTGGATACATTAAAAAAATTTTTAAGGGGAAACCCTCTAAAAAATCCAAGATATTCTGATGAAAGCATTGAAAAAGAAATAGAGAATAAAAAATTTAAGGTAAGTCAAGTCGAAGGTGAGGCAGGAACAACAATAATATTCGATGGATCATATGTCCATAGAGGTAAAAATATATCAGATGGCGTCCGATACTCCTATACAATGTATTTTTATCCAAATACAAAAAAATATTTAAAACACACAGATAAAAGATTTAGCAAAGTATCTCTTTGAATCGAAAACAATATTAAATGAATTTATTAATCACTATTTGTGCCAGAGGAGGATCAAAAGGTGTTCCAGGGAAAAACATTAAAAATGTAGGAGGTTTGCCATTAATATCCTACACAATTAAATTTAGTAAAGAGTTATTTAAGCAATTTAGACCTACTATTGCCATTTCTTCAGATAGCAATGAAATTATTAATATTGCAAAAGAATATGGATTAAAAAATAATGGATATGATCGTCCACAAAATTTGGCAAGTGATGAATCAGGAAAAGTTCCAACGATATACGATATATTGATTTACTACGAAAAAATAAAAAATAAAAAGTTTGATTTTATTCTTGATTTAGATGTAACATCTCCTTTAAGGACTATGTTTGATGTAGAAGAATCTTTCAAATTATTTTTAAAAAGTCCAAAAGCATTATCTCTTTTTTCAGTAAATCCTGCCCACAGAAATCCATACTTTAATATGGTTGAAAAAAAAGAAAATAATTTTTTTAACTTAATTAAAAGGCCTAATAAGTCTGTTTTATCCAGACAAAAGGCACCCAAGGTATATGATTTGAATGCTTCATTTTATTGGTTCAGAAGAGAGTTTTTTGAAACAAAAAATAAAAGTCAAATTACGAATCGTTCTCTAATTTATGAGCTTGATCACATATGTTTTGATTTAGACAATTCAATAGATTTTGAATTTGTTGAATTTCTTATCGAAAAGGGAAAAGTAAAAGAATTATTATGAAGATTTTATTTATTGGATATGGATCGATCGCTCAAAGACATAAGAATATCATTGAGAACTCTTACGGTAATGTTAAATTTTATGTTTTAAGGCATTCAAAGACAAATATTAAAAATGATGATATTATTCAAATAGAAAAAAAAGAAATTGGATCAATAAATCTCACGGCAATTTTTTTAACATGCCCATCTGCTTTCCATTGTCAGTATATTACTGAATTGGTGTCTTATAAGTTGCCAATATTTGTTGAAAAACCAGTTTGTATTAATAAAGAACAGTTGAAGATTTTAAGGGAAATATCAAAAAACTTTATATACACAGGATGTAATTTAAGGTTTCATCCATTAATTAATTTTACCAAATTATTTTTGAGTAAAAATAGATCTAAGATATTTGAAGTATCAGCATATGCAGGATCTTATTTGCCTGAATGGAGACCCTCAAGAGATTACAAAAAGCTCTATAGTTCAAAAAAAAAAATTAGGAGGCGGAGTTGATTTAGATTTAATGCATGAGCCAGATTTGCTATATTACTTATTTGGAAAACCAGAATTATCGAAAATAAAAAAAAGAAAAGTTTCAAGCTTAAAAATTGATTCAACGGATTGGGCTCAAATTTATTTTGAATACAAAAATTTCTCGGCGTCTATAATACTTAATTACTTTAGAAAGGAGCCAAAGAGAAAAATTGAGATAGTTAGAGAAAATGATATTATAGTTATTGATTTTATAAATGGAATTGTTTCGAATACCAGAGAAATCTTATTCAAAGCAAATAAAAATGCTATGCAGTTGTCATATAAAAATCAAATTAACTACTTTTTTAGAAGTATTAAAAAGAAAAAATTTGAAATCAATTCTTTTGATGAAGCATTAGATGTAATAAGTTTAATTTTATGATTTTAAAAGGCAAATACATTATTGTAACAGGAGGCAGTGGACTTCTTGGGAAAGAAATAATTAATGACATTAAAAGTGAAGGAGGTATTGCGATTAACTTAGATGTTTCCATAAAAAAAAACAAAGAGCATTATTATCATTTCAATGTAACTGATCAGAGTTTTGTTAAAAAATTAAAAGTGATCCTTCAAAATTATAATCATATTGATGGTTTAGTAAATGCAGCATATCCTAGAACAGAGAATTGGGGAGCAAAACCCGAGAATATTTCTGAAAGTTCTTTTAAAAAAAATATTGATTGGCAGTTGAATTCTGTCTTTTTTACAATAAAAGAGGTGATAAAAAAAATGAAAAAAACTAGTTTGGGCTCAATTGTTAGTATTGGATCAATATATGGAATGGTTGGGAATGATTTTCAAATATATGAAAACACACTTTTAAACCCCCCAATTGAATATTCCGCAATAAAAGGAGGGTTAATCAATATGAATAGATTCCTATCATCCTATTATGCAAAATCTAATTTAAGATTTAATTGTGTTTCTCCGGGAGGGATTTTCAACAATCAAGATTCAATTTTTGTCGAAAACTATAATAAAAAAGTCCCTATGGGAAGAATGGGAAATCCGGAAGATATAGCACCTTTAGTAAGTTTTTTACTTTCTGAAAAGTCTTCATATATAACCGGACAAAATATCGCTGTAGATGGCGGATGGACAGCAATTTAAATAACATGGAATTAAAATTAACAAGACCAGGGAATTTGTGTAAAAGATTAGTAATAGTTGACGGTCTTCCCGGCTGTGGGAAAACGATGTTATCTTCAATTATTAATACTTTAAATAATGTGGAGCACTTTAACTATTCATATGAGATTGAAAAATTATGCATGCTTAATTTTCTCAAAAAAATTGATCTTAACTCAGCTGAAACAATGATTAAGTTTCAAACTGATTTGTTAATTTATAATAAGATGATGTCAAGAGAAGTGAACTTTCGGTTTAGTGATCTTTCTTCAATTTTTAAATCAAAAAAAAAAATGGACTTATTTAAAGAGACTTTTTTTAAGTGGAGATGAAATAATTCCTGATAAAATCACGAAGCTTAATCCAATCCTCCATATAGCAACACATTCCTTAACAGCATTTTCAAAACCATTCTTATCATCATTATCAGGTAATATGTTATTAATTAATTTAATTAGAAATCCGCTATATATGATTAAGCAAAATATGTGGAATATGGAAAATTTAATTGGGAATAATAGACACTTTGTTATGTATTATGAATGGGAAGGACAAAAGCTCCCCTATTTTTTTCTAAACCAAGAAAGAAGAATGATCAAAGCTTCTACGAAAGAAAAAGCTATATTTTTCTTAGAATGGTCAAGAAAACAGAGTTTGCTTAACAAATCTGTTTATTCAAGTGAAAACTTTTATGAACTTACATTTGAATCATTTGTGTCTAGTCCTAATGAGCATCTTGAAAAGATAAGTTCTATCCTTGACACATCAATATCAAAATCAACAAAGAAATCATTAAAAAAGGAAAAAATACCAAGAAAAATTTTAAGCCATGGGAGAAATAGACCAATTTATAAAAGAGTGGGCTGGGAAAAATTAAATTTTAAATCAACAGAAGACGAAAAAAATGCTCTTTATGACTGGATTTCAACAGATATTTCAAAGGAAGCGAAGAAATCAATCGACTGGCTAATTGAAGATTATTATGGATAAAACAGCACTTATCACAGGCGCATCAAGGGGAATTGGCAAGGCTATATCTGATAATTTAAAGGAAAAAGGACATTTTATAATTGGAACCTCTACAACAGGAAAAGGACAAACTTTATCAGTAGACAGGTGGATAAAAGCGGATTTTTCAACGGAAACGGGCATTGAAGATTTTATTAAAATCATAAAAGAGCTTCATGAAATTAAAATTTTAATTAATAATGCTGGGATAAATATTATTAAATGTCTAAGTGAAATTTCAGAAAAAGATTATGATAAAATCCATAACATTAACTTAAAAGCACCATATAGAATTTCTCAAGTTATAGCAATCAATATGAGTAAAAATGGTGGTGGTAAGATAATTAATATATCATCAATTTGGAGTACAATTTCGAAAGCCAATAGAACATTATACTCTACAATGAAAACGGGTATTATAGGAATGACTAAATCAATGGCCATAGAGTGGTCTGATAATCAAATTTTAATCAACGCTGTTTCACCAGGATTTACTATGACTGAATTAACAGATCATTCTTTATCTAAGAAAGAAAAAGAAATGCTTAAAGAACAGATACCTTTAAAAAGGCTAGCAAGACCAGATGAAGTAGCAAAGGTCGTTTCATTCCTGTGTTCTAATGATAATTCCTATTTAACGGGTCAAAATATTATAGTTGATGGAGGATATACGATTATTTAAGGAGATTGAGATTAATTCTCAAATTCATCCTTACAAAGTTTTTTTTGAGAATCAAACAAAATTAAATCTCAAAAATATTCTATTAGAAGGTGACATAATTGTTATAGATAAAAAGATTCACGAAATGTACAACCCCATTCTTAAGGGAGTCAAAAATTCATGCATATTAATAATTGCAAATGAAAAAGCTAAATCATATATTGAAATTGAATCTATTTTACTAAAAATTGTAAATGCTGGGTTTAGAAAAAACAATAAATTAATAGCAATTGGAGGCGGAATAACTCAGGATATCACATCTTTTATAGCATCTATAATTTATAGAGGGGTTGATTGGATTTTTTTCCCAACAAATTTATTGAGTCAGTGTGATTCATGTATAGGTAGTAAACTATCTATAAACTTAAAAACTTTTAAAAATCTCCTGGGAGGTTTTTATCCTCCTAAAAAAATATTTATAAGCACTGAATTTTTAAAAACACTAAGTGAAAAAGAAAAACTTTCGGGCTTAGGTGAAATGCTTCATTATTTCATTGTAAGTTCTAAAAAGGACATGGAATACTTTTCAAAAAAAATAAGAAATGCAAAAAAAGATTTATCCGGAATTGAGGATCTTATTTGTAGAAGTTTAACTATAAAGAAAAAAATGATAGAGATTGATGAATTTGATAAAGGGCCAAGGAATGTTTTTAATTATGGACATACATTTGGACACGCTCTGGAGTCAGTAACTAATTACCAAATCCCTCATGGAATTTCAGTTTCATTTGGTATTGATCTTGCAAACTTTATTTCTGTAAAATTGGGATTCATGGATGTTGCTGATAGAAATAAAATTAGGCACTTGTGTTCAGAAGTTTTTTTTAACACATCTCTTCCAGTCATCAATTTTAGTAATTATAAAGATGCACTAATGAAAGATAAAAAAAATATTGGGAATAAATTAGGGCTAATTTTATCTAAAAGAGCTGGATCAATGTTTAAACATTTCATAGAATATAAACAGATAGAGTCTTATATTCACGAATTTTTCATCAAAAAAATATATTTAAATGACATTTGAAAAAGTAGCCATGATTCCTGCTCGATCAGGAAGTAAAAGAGTTCCTAAAAAAAATATTAGATTAATTAACGGTAAACCATTAATTGACTATTGTTTAAAAAAAGCAGTAGAGGCAAATGTTTTTGACAAAATATACGTTAATACTAACGATAAAATAATAATGGATTATGTAAGAAAATTTTATCCAGGCATATATATATTTGAGAGAGAACAAAAATTCGCAAGTGATTCCGCAACTAATGATGACTTTATGTTTGACTTTTTAACAAAAGTAAATTGTAATTCTGTAATGCAAATTCTGCCAACATCTCCTTTTATTAGTAAAGATGATATCATTTCTTTTGACAAAGAATTTCATTCTAAATCATATAACTCATTGATATCGGTAATTGAAAATAAAATTGAATGTATTTATGGAAATAAGCCGATTAATTTTAATAAATCAGATCACACATTACCGTCACAACAATTGGATTCTATTTATTCTTATGCATGCAGTTTAATGATGTGGAATTCTAAAACATTTATTAAAAATTATAAAGAAAATAAAGGAGCATACCATGGTGGCAATCTTAAAACTGGATATTTTACTCTCAAAGGTTACTCCACAGTTGATATTGATAATGAAGAAGATTTTATTCTTGCAGAAGTAATTGCTAAAGCTCTTAATAGCAACGAAGCTCAAGAAAAAAGGTATTATTCAACTGATGACTTAATTTATGATTCAGATGTAACACGAATTTTACCTTCTGATGGAATTTTAAATAATGTAATTGATCGTCAAAATGAAATCAAATCAAATATTGAAGAGATTATTGAATCAATGCCTAAAACGTCTAGCTGGTCATATACTCTAGTTAATTCAATTTCAAACAGATCAACTTTATTAGCTCAAATGCCTGGTGAGGGTAATCGAAGACATTATCATGATAAATGGGATGAGTGGTGGTTTATTATAAAGGGTAAATGGGAGTTTGAGTATAATAATAAAATACTTTTAGCACATAAGGGGGATCTTATATTTTTAAAAAGGAATACTATACATAAAATTAAAGCAATTGGAGATGAGCTTTCAGTTAGAATGGCGGTTTCAAGAGATGATGTTGAACATATTTATTTAGAAAAAGATTATAAAAATGAATAATTCTTCTATAAATAATATAAAAGTTGATTTAACTAGATCAAAAGGTTCTTATATATATGATACAAATACTGGCAGAAAGTATCTTGATTTCATGGGGATGTATTCTACACTTTGTGTTGGATATAATAATGAAGAATTACTCGATTATTTTAAAGATAATGAAATTAAGGAAAGTTTATTTTTAAATAAAGTAACAAATTGTGAAATAAACTCTCAAATTCTTGAAGATTTTGAAAAAATATTTAAATCAGAAATGGCCTTAGATAAGTTTTCAAATTTTTATTTCACATCAACTGGAGCTTTAGCAATTGAAGCAGCTGTAAAAACGGCCATCAAATCATCTAAAAAAGAAAAGCCAATTATTTTAACCTTTAATGGTTCATTTCATGGGATATATGGATATGGTGGAATTCTTACCGATCGCTTTGATTCGGTTAAATCCAGATTAGATGGATTTCCAGGGGATTACTGGGAAAAATTAAAACCCTTTTATGACCATCAAAGTATTTCAATGAATTCAGAAAATTTAAAACAGGCAATCCTATCTTTAGAAAATTATATTGAAAGATTTAAAGATAGAATTGCAGGAATTCTTGTCGAACCTATTCAGTGTACTTTCGGTGATCATTATTTAAGTTTGGAATACTTGAATGAATTGCAAAAAGCTACAAAAAAATTAAACATCCCATTAATTTTTGATGAGATTCAAACAGGATTTTATTCGACAGGTAAAAAATGGTACTTTAATCATACTGAAGTTATTCCAGATATTTTAGTTTTTGGTAAAAAAGCACAATTATCTGGAATTATGGTTAATGAAAAACATTCATCAATTTTTAAGTCTGCTTCAACACTTGAAGCAACATGGGATTCAAACCTAGTAGACATGTATAGGGCCTCATCAATTTTAGAAATTTTAAAAAATAAAAAAAATTTATTAAACCAAATTATTATTAATTCAAATTACTTTATTTCAAAATTAAAAAAACATTCAGAATTCAAAAATATTAGATATAAAGGGTATTTAATTGCAATTGATTTTGAAACAAAAAAATTTAGAGATGATTTTGTTGAGGGGATCAAAAAAAATGGACTATTATGCAATCCTACTAGGTCAAATACATTAAGATTCCGACCACATCTCCTTACTGACAAAGCTGAATTTGATTATGCATTAAATATTATTAATAATTCTCTAGATGAGTTGAGAAAGAAATGAGAATATACAATTTAACAAATACAATTTCTAATTATAACAAAAACCTTGATTACACCTTAGATAAAAACCTTGCAGAAATAATTGTTGTTGGCGGGAAAAAAATTAATTTGAGTGAATTTCCAAAAATAAAAGGAATTTTTAAAACAGGTGTTGGAGTAGATAACCTTCCATTTAGTGAATCAAAAAAAAGGGGAATTGAAATATGTCTACCTAGTAATGAAACGAGAGAAATCATTAACAATGAAACCGCATCTTTTGCACTTAATTCAATACTAAAGTTTGTTTACCGGAATACGGGTGAATTTTCGACTTGGAATAAAAAAAACAGAAGATCACTTAAAGATTATCAAGTACTAGTTATGGGGACAGGCAATATAGGTAGTAAGTTAGTAAATCGTCTATCATCTTTATGTAAAGTTATTACTTATGATCCTGCAGATAATCCTGTAGAAGTTTTATACGAACTTTTACCTCAAGCTGACATTGTAAGTCTCCACATGCCTTTATCAAATGAAACTAAGAATTTTTTTGATCAAAAGTTATTAGCTCTTCTTAAAGATCAAAGCTTATTGATAAATACAGCAAGGGGCCCAATTATTAATGAAGATGCTCTTTATATTGAACTTTTTAAAGGAAGAATTTATGCAGCTCTTGATGTTTTTTGGGAAGAACCATACCATGGAAGACTAACTCAAATTAATTCAGAAAATATTTATTTAACACCTCACGTTGCTAGCACATGCAAAGATTTTTTAGAAGGTCTTGCAAAAGATTTTTTAATATTTCATAATAAATTTATCAAATGAAAAAATTAAAGATTGGAATTATTGGTTACGGTAAAATGGGGAAAATAAGGCATATTGCTATTGAGAAATCTAAGCGAGCCGAAGTTGTTGCTGTTTTTGATCCAAATCCCATAGAATCCTTAAATAATAAAGTTAAGTTGATGAATACTGCAGAGGATGTTTTGAATCAAAGTATTCAGGCAGTTTTTATTTGTACACCTAATAATTTTATTAAACCTCTCACGATATCTGCTTTAAAAAAACGAATCCATGTTTTTGCTGAAAAGCCCCCTGGAATAAATTTAAAAGAGACTCTGGAGATGCAGGAAATAGATAATAAGGTAAGAGATAAAGTTTTAATGTTTGGATTTAATCACAGGCATCATGGTAGTATTGCAAAAATGAAAGAGATTCTTGATCAAGAATCATTAGGAAAAATGCTTTGGATGAGAGGTAGATATGGGAAAGAGGTTGATGAAAAGTATTTACAAGACTGGCGAGTAGATCCAACTCAATCAGGAGGAGGAATAATGCTTGATCAAGGAATTCATATGCTTGATTTATTTTTATATTTAGGTGGGGAATTTGACGAAGTAAAATCATTTGTATCCAACCTATATTGGAAAATACCAGGAATTGAAGATAATGTTTTTGCAATTTTTAAAAATAACAAAACTGGTCTATGTGCCTCCTTGCATTCAACTATGACTCAATGGCGATATCTATTTTCTTTAGAATTGTTTTTAGAAAAAGGCTCTTTAATTCTAAATGGGCTTAAGACTTCCTCCGGAGCGTATGGTGAAGAAATATTAACGATTAGAAAAAACGCAGATCCATTTGTGGCAGGGAAGTCAAATGAAGAGGAGCAAATTATTTTTAAGGAAGATTTTTCTTGGGATTATGAAATTACTCATTTTTTTGATGCAATAGAAAAGAGATTTAAACCGAATATTGGCAGCTCAAAAGATGCTGTCAAACTAATGTCTACAATAAAAAAAATATACGAAAATTGATAATTATGGAAGATTGGTTAAATGAATATTACGATCGATATAAAAAAGCACTTTTTGAAACTAATGTTAAATCTGAACTACAAGAATTAAAAACAATATGTTTAGCTTTAAAAGCCAGAGGGAATAAAATAATTATGGCAGGAAATGGCGCAAGTGCAACCATAGCAAGCCATGCAGCTACAGATTTTACTAAACAAGCCAAAGTACCTTCTTTGTGTTTTACAGATGCAAGTTTAATCACAGCTTATTCAAATGACTATGGATACGAAAATTGGGTTTCACAAGCAATCAATTCTTATTACAGTGATGGAGACGTTGTTTTCCTTATAAGCTCTAGTGGATCATCAAAAAATATTGTAAACGCAGCCAAAGAGTCAAAATCTCTTGGATTATTAGTTGTGACATTTTCTGGATTCAGTGAAAAAAATCCCTTAAAACAAATAGGAGATCTTAATTTTTGGCTGCCAAGTAAAGCCTATAATATCATTGAAAATACACACTCAATATGGATTACCACTGTTGTTGATATGATTATAGGTAAAGCGGAATATAATGTGAATTAAAAATGAAAAAAGAAAAAATCATTTCTCTAAGCCATTGGATTGACGAGAAAACCCCATCCTATGGGAACAAAGGCGGTTTTTTAAGAAAATCGATATCATCAATCTCAAAAGGGAGAAATTCAAATTCTGAATATTGGGAGTTTAATAATCATATTGGAACGCATATAGACTTTCCTATGCACTTTGATGATTCAGGAAAATCTTCTTCTGACTATGAATACCCCTTTTTTATTTTTAATAAAATAGGCATTATTCATTGTGATAAATTAGTCAGTCCAAATCAATTTATAAATTATGATTTATTAAAGGGAAAACTAGAAAAACTAAATGTTGATACTCAAATAATATTGATTAAAACAGGATTTGAAAAATTTAGAGACTCAAATGTTTATTGGGAAAATAATCCTGTTTTTGATAGCAATATCCCAATAAATTTAAAAACTAAATTCAAAAATCTGCAAATTATTGGATTTGATTCGATCTCACTAACTTCTCTTAATGACAAAGATATGGGTAAGAAAGCCCATTTAGAGTTTTTGAAAGTAAAACCTCCAGTTCTAATAATAGAGGACATGAAATTATCTGTATTAGAGAAAGGAGATATACCATTAGAAATTCATGTCTTTCCACTAATGATAAAAAGTTCAGACGGAAGCCCTGTTAATTGCTCTTTAAAAATTAAACATGAAAAATAAAGGAAAAGTAATTAACCATAATATTTTCAAAGATAAATTTCCTAAGTCCTCATCTTAAATTGTTGAGAATTAAGGGCGTTAAATTTTATTGATTCAATGAGAATTTTTAGTATTCTAAAAAAAGGTTTTTTAAAAAACAGAAATTTCAATGTAAATTTATTTATAATATCTTCTCCTTTACAGCTAATAAATATCCAAGAATTAATCTTCGTAAAAAAGTGGGAGAATAATTTTATAATAGCATTATACATTAGTGAAAATGAAAAAGCTCACATTAAAAAGACATCAGAAACTTTAGGAATTAACAACATAAAATTCATACACAGGAAAAGAATTTTAGCTTATTTCTCAATTATTAAGATAGGATTTAAATTTAGAAGAGTCAAGAACTTCACATTAGGGCACCTAATTGATAATCATCATCTTTTGTTGAATAATATAATAAAAAAGAAAAATTCATTCCTGGTTGATGATGGCATGGCAACCACCTCCTCTTTTGAATTTTACTCAAAAAATATATATCCTAAACAATTAAGAAAGTTTTTAAAGTATCCTAAAAACTTACATTTTTTTTCAGTTCATAATTTGGGAAGTGTAACAGAGAAAATAATTGTAAATAAATACATAAATTTAAAAAGATATTATTCTTTAAAGAAGAGTTCTGACTTTGTTTATTTTATTGGAGCAAGAATTTATAATGATATTGGAGAAAAAGAGCACATAAGAATCCTAAAGGAAGTTTCTAAACAGAACCCTAATATTATTTATTTTCCTCATAGAAAAGAGACACCTTCTTTTTTAAGGAAATTAAAAAAATCTGGCATAAAAATTTCGGAAAACAACTTAGCTTTTGAGTTAATGGTGATAAATTCAGATGTACTCCCAAAAAAAATATTGGGTTTCGTATCCTCAACATACAATAATTTAATTATTATTAATAAATTATTGTTCAGCAAAAAACTTAACCTTTTTTTTATATCATTGATTGATTATCCATTTAGAACTAAAAAGCAAAAGGATTTTTATAAATCGCATTATACACATTTGATTAATCTTGGAATTAATGAATATAAAATAAATTAAAATCTATAAAAAAAAAAGCACTTATAACTGGAGTAACAGGCCAGGATGGAGCATATTTATCAGAATTCTTACTAAAAAAAGGGTATGAGGTTCATGGATTAAAAAGAAGAAGCTCTCTCCTTAATACTGACAGAATCGATCATTTGTATCAAGACCCACATTCCGATAATAAAAATTTCATTTTACATTATGGTGATATGACAGATAGTACTAATTTATTAAGATTAGTAAAAGAAATTAGCCCTGATGAAATATATAATTTAGCGGCTATGAGTCATGTTGCAGTTTCATTTGAAACTCCAGAATATACTGCAAATACAGACGGATTAGGAACATTGAGAATATTGGAGGCAGTTCGCCTACTAGGACTAGAGGGAAAGACTAAAATTTATCAGGCCTCTACATCAGAACTCTATGGTAAGGTTAAAGAGGTTCCTCAATCAGAATCAACCCCTTTTTATCCTCGATCTCCATATGCTGTAGCAAAAATTTATGCATATTGGATAACAGTAAATTACAGAGAAGCTTATAAGATGTTTGCATGTAATGGTATTTTATTTAATCATGAATCCCCAATAAGAGGAGAAACATTTGTAACAAGAAAAATTACACGAGCTGTTTCTAAAATTGCTTTAGGTCAATTAGATAAGTTTTATATAGGGAATTTGGATGCTAAAAGAGATTGGGGACATGCTAAAGATTATGTAAGAATGATGTGGATGATATTACAATCCGATGAGCCTGAAGATTGGGTAATTGCTACTGGAAAAACAACAACTGTAAGAGATTTTATAAAAATGTGCTTTGCCCATGTTGGTGTTCAGCTTGATTTTAAAGGGAAGGGTTTAGATGAAAAAGGATTTATAAAGTCAACGAGTAATCCTAAGTTTAAATTAGAAATTGGAAAAGAAATCCTCGAGGTAGACTCTAAATACTTTAGACCTACAGAAGTAGATTTGTTAATTGGCGATCCATCAAAGGCAAAAAATAAATTAGGATGGATACCAGAATATACCCTCGAAAAATTAGTTAATGAAATGATGACCTCTGATCTAATTTTAATGCAGAAAGAACAGTATTTAAAAGAAGGAGGGTATGAATCTAAAAATTACTTTGAGTGATTTCTAAAGACGCTAAAATATATATTGCGGGACACTCAGGCATGGTAGGTTCTGCATGTTGGAGATTATTTCAGAATAAGGGATACTCTAATTTAATTGGAATAAAATCTAATGACCTAGACCTTCGGAATCAAGAGTTAGTGGAGAAATTTTTCAAAAGGGAAAAACCTGATTTTGTTATTGATGCAGCAGCTAGAGTAGGAGGTATTTTGGCGAATAGTAAATATCAATATGATTTTTTAATAGATAACCTATTAATCCAAAATAATCTAATTAAATCAGCCCATGATAATAAAGTTAGAAAACTTATTTTTTTAGGGAGTTCGTGCATTTACCCTAAAAATGCACCTCAACCATTAAAAGAAGAATATTTACTTTCTTCTCCTTTAGAGGAATCAAATCAATGGTATGCAATCGCTAAAATTGCAGGAGTAAAACTTATTGAATCAATTAGAAATCAATTTAGTAAGGATTTTATTTCATTAATGCCTACTAATTTGTATGGCCCGGGTGACAATTATGATTTACAAACTGCACATGTTTTACCTGCATTGATCAGAAAATTCTGTGAAGCTAAAAATAACAACATAGATAAAGTTGTTATTTGGGGCACTGGAAAACCACTTAGAGAATTTCTTCATGTAGATGATTTAGCTAAAGCAGTTTTGTTTTCTTTAGAAAATAAATTATCAGAATCACTCTACAATATAGGATCTGGGGAAGAGATATCTATTGAAAAACTAGGTTTAATGATTAAACGAAATATCGGATTTGAGGGGGAAATAGTTTTTGACAATTCAAAACTAGATGGAACACCTAGAAAGCTTTTAAGCAGCTATAAGATAAATAAATTGGGTTGGAAAAAAACCATTAAACTCGAGGATGGTCTTAATTCAATTATTAAGGAATATCAGAAGCAAAATTTTTGAAGAGAATTTATTTTTTCACAAATTACTTTCCACTTTATAGAAAAGCTATATGGAATCTTTTGATAAATGAGAATAAATATGACTTTCATATTTTTTATTCTAAAAAAGAGAGACAAGGGATTAGGCAACATAAAACGACTAAGGATAAAAAGCTTCATGTTATAAAAAATATTTTTTTTAGGAAATATTTAATATGGCAAAGCGGAGCTCTGAAGAAATTTTTATTTGATCCTATTGATATTGTTGTTTTTATAGGTGAGTTTAATGTAGTTTCAACTTGGATTGGAGTAATAATTTGCAAGCTTAGATTTAAAAAAATTTGGTTTTGGGGGCACGGTGTATACGGTAATGAGGGATACATTAAAAAAACAATAAGATTATTTTTTCTAAGTCTTGCAGACAAAAACTTAGTTTATGAAAAAAGAGCTAAAAATTTATTAATGGAAAATGGATTTGATCCTTCTAAAATTGAAGTTGTATATAACTCTTTAGATTACTCTACCCAAAAAAAATATTTTAATAAATACATTAATTTCCCAATAGATGTAAAAATTTTTAATAATAAATATCCAATAATTCTTTATTTTGGGAGATTGACATTTAATAAAAAAATAAACCTCTTATTAGAATCTGTTAAATCAATTCAAGAAAATATACCAGTAAATCTTTTAATTATAGGAGAAGGAGAAGCTAAAAATTCACTTGAAAAACAATCAAGAAATCTGTCTTTAAAACACACGATATTTTACGGTTCTCTTTATGATGAGGAAGAAATAGCTAAGATGTTTTTAATATCTAAAATATGTGTTTCACCTGGTAATGTTGGATTAAATGCTATTCATTCTATTAGCTATGGGACACCAATAGTAACTCACAATAATTTTAATAATCAAATGCCCGAGGTCGAGTCAATTAAAGAGGGAAAAAGTGGATATTTTTTCAAGGAAAATGATATTTCAAGTTTGACTAAAGCAATTAAAAAAGCATTAATTAATAAGGGGGATAGAAGAAAAATAAGATCAATTATAGATTTGAAATATAACCCTTTTCGTCAAAAAAAAATATTTGATAGACTTATTTTAAAACAAAAATCCAAATCAAAATTTAATATTGAAAAATAAATTAAATATATTGAATATAGTAACCTCTAATACAGGAGGAGCTGGAAATGCTGTTATAAGAATAAGTAAAACTATTAATGAATTTTCTAATTCCAAGATAATTGCTTTAAAGGGGAAAAAAAGCATTGATTCAATAATAATTCCAAATTTTAGTTTTTATTTTTTTTTTATTAAAGCAATAAGATTTTTAAGACATTTTTATTACAGAAGGTTGTCGAAAAAATTTAATAAGAAATATAGTTTTTATAATTATGGAGAACAATATAATTATTTAAACCCTTCGAAATTAATAAAATATTTTCCTTTTAATCCGGATATAATAATTGTCCATTTCATAAGCCATTTTATAAATTTCAAAACAATTTATGAGTTGCAAAAAATAACAGGATGTAAGGTGATTTTTAATGTTCTGGACACCTCTTTCATGACTGGTGGCTGTCACTGGTCATGGGATTGTACTTCATATCTTTCAGAGTGTGATAAATGCCCCGCTATAAGATCAAGTTATAATAGGAGGTTATCAAAAGAGAATTTAAAACAAAAAATATTTTTTATAGAAAAAATAGATTACAATATAAATGTATCCTCTACTCATGCTTATAATCAAGTATTATCAAGTAAATTATTTAAATCAAAAACGCCAAGTAAGATTTTTTATCCTATTGACCAAAATATTTTTAAACCAGAAAAATTTAAATGTTCGAGTATTAAAAAAATTATTTTTTTTGGTACACAAGACCATAAAAACTTGAACAAGGGTATAATATATATTGAAAGAGCCTTAGATGAGTTATCTAATCTTCTTCAAAAAAAAGAAAAAAATAATATAGAAATTAGAATTGCAGGTAAAAATGATAAAATTAAAATACCTACTGGTTTTGAAGTAAATTATTTAGGTAAACTACCTTTAGATAAATTAATAAATGAATATACCAAAACAGATGTATTTGTTTCTTCATCAGTTGAAGATAATGGGCCAATGATGATTAACGAGGCCTTAATGTGTGGTGCTCCGGTAGTTTGTTTCGACATAGGGATAGGGCCCGATTTAATTAATAATTTGACAGGATATTTAGCAGAAAACTTTTCCTCTAAAGATTTGGCAAAAGGAATTTATAAAGTTCTATATAAGTCGGATTTAAAAAAGCTTAAAAAGGATGCACGTCATTTCGCAGTTAAGAAATATGGCAATAAAATAATAAAAAAGAACTGGGAAACTCTAGTCAGCAATATTTAGACACTCTTTGGCGATTTCATAGAGTTTGTTAGACACATATTTTATTTCTTCATCACTCATTATATAAAATGGCAATCTTACTATTTGGGAACTGATTTTTTCTGTATTTGAAAGAGAAAAAGGAGTTCTTCCAACTTTTTTACCCATTTTAGAATCATGTAAAGGTATATACCCAATATATGGTAAAATATTAATTTCAACAGATTTTTTAATAAAAAGGTCTCTTTGCTTTGATGTTTTAAAAACAACCCAAAAAGCATGAAAATTGTTTTCTACATGCTCTGGAATTATAATTGTTTGTAAATCTAATTGACTAAATTTTTCATAGTATTCCACAAATAATCTTTTTCTTTTTTTCTGAAGAAAATCAAGTTTTTCAAATTGAGCTAACAAAATAGATGACAATAAATCAGAGGGTAAAAAGGAAGAACCATGATCAACCCATGAATATTTGTTTTTTAACCCTTTAACAACTAAGCTCCTATCTGTACCTTTTTCCCAAAGGTATTCACTTCTTTCATTAAACCTGGTGTTATTTATATTTATTGCACCCCCCTCTCCACAAGAATAGGATTTTGATGCATGAAAGGAAAAAGTACTTAAATCACCTATTGATCCAGCATATTTTACTTTATATTTTGAATTGAATGCTTGAGCGGCATCTTCTATAACGATTAGTTTGTGTTTATTTGCAATGTTTATGATTTCAGTCATTTCAGATGGAATGCCTGCATAATGAATAGGTACAATAGCTTTTGTTTTCTTAGTTATTAAAGATTCAATTTTTTTTGGATCAACATTCAATGTTTTTGGATCTATTTCACAAAAAACAGGAATCATTCCTCTAGAAACAAATGCATTAGCAGTGCTTGAAAAAGTATAAGATGGGACAATAAACTCATCACCTATACTGCCATTGATTAAGAATGATGCCATTTCTAAGGCATCTGTACATGAGGTTGTCAGAAGAGACTTCGAAACATTAAATTTTTTTTCAATAAAAGCTTGACATTTTAAAGTGAACGGACCTCCTCCAGAATGGAATCCTGATCTAAATGATTTTAAAAAATATTCTTCTTCTTTACCTGTAATAGGAGGCTTTACAAATGGGAATTTATTCATCTATTTAATTTTGATTTAAAAGATCTAATAATCTTGAATGATTAATATTATGCTCGTATTCCTCTTGTTTTAGCTCATTATCTTTAATTACTCTATAAAAGTAGTTAAGCATATTTTCAAAGTGATTTTGACTTTTAATTACTTTAATTTTTTTCCCTTTCTCAGTATAAATTATCACTTCTGATTTTTGGTTGGGCGGTGATGTAAATATTCTTTCAGCTATAATTTTTCCATTTGAACCAAAAATCTCAATTGAATTTCTATAAAAACTTCCAAATCCAAAATAAATTTGTGAAAAAATAGACTTAGAATTTTGTTCTAGGGTTGCATATCCCCCAATGTTTACTTCATATTTTTTTGAATAAATAAGTTTTGAGTTTAAAACTTTCAAATCTTTACCTAAAAGTATCTGTGAAATTCTCAGAGGATAAACCCCGGTATCGAATAAAGCTCCCCCATCTAATTTTTTTTTATAACGAATATTATTTTCGTCTTTTATGAAAGGAAAACAAAAATCAGATCTAATGAACTTTAAATCACCTATGATATTTTTATCCAATATACTTCTTATATATTTCAGTTGAGAATGAAACCTAAATTGAAAATTCTCAAACAAAACTAAGTTTTTACGACTTGCTATTTTATTTAGCTCAATATTATCAGAAAGTGACGTAGTCATAGGCTTTTCAACTATAACATGTTTATTTTTCATCAGAGCTTTTTTTGCCCACCTGTAATGAAGACTATTTGGAAGAGGAATATAGATAATGTCAATGTTAAAATTATTTATTATTTCAGAATAATTATCAAAAAACTTGATCTGGTTTGTTTTTAAGTATTCTTTGTGTTTTTTTAAATTTAATGTACCAATTGCATATAAATTAAAATGATCAGATTTTTGAATACTGGGGAATACGAATCTCCTTGCAATATCAGCACAACCCAAAACACCAATATTTAACTTCAAATTATTCGTATTCATAGGGGATGAGGGGGATCAAATTTCGGGTTTGAATATTTAAAATATTATTAAATTTAGTTAAGTAATTTAATTGTGATAAAGTTACCCATATAAAACTTTCTGGAAGTTCTGTTGGAATATCATCAGATTCAATAATTATGTTACGGTTCTGTTCCTTATAAAATCTCCCTCCTTCTTCTGATTGCAGTGAATCATGAATAATTTTTCCCTTTTTTTCATTCAAAAAACTTATAAATGGAATTTCTTCTTCAGAATAAGTCTTTCCACTAACAATCGAAGTTTGTATAGAAGGCGCTATTTCTAAAGTATCAAAACTCCCACATTCTATTTTTGATTGAACTGCAACATGAAAAACACCTCTAATTCTTTTACAAATGAAAGCACAAATTCCATATTGCAATGGTTCAATCATTGGCTGGGTCCATGAATTTACCTCTCTACCTTCGATTTCGACTTCAACAGCAATGACCTTAAAAAACATTTTAGAAACATGAATTATCTGATCTTTTTCTATTTGCCAATTATTTAGATCTAAAATTCTCTTTTGCTTGACCTCTAAGAAGTTTTTAAATTTTTGAGATGTTATAAATAATAAAATATCATCTATACTATTACAACTGAATATTTCAAAATAAGAACTAAGAAAAATTTTATTTTGAAAGTAATTTTTCAAATCTCCTCTTTTCTGGGAGGAACTATAATACTGAATACAAGAAAGTACAGTTCTAGAATCCATATTAATAATATTATTGTGCTGTATCAGTCTGTTTATTTGGCCTAGAGAAAGCCACATAAAATTGTCATTTAATTTAATGTCATTATCAACGTAAATTATTGTATTTCGATTTCTTTTTTTAAGAAATCTTGACCCTTGTTCCGAATGTAGTTGATCTACAATTACATTTTTTCTTTTAACATTCTGAAAATATTCCAGATAATAAGGGGCTCTGCCTTCATGGACTTTGTTATAATTACTTTTTGTAGCTTGAATAGTTGGAGAAAGTTGAACAAAATTTATATTTCCAGGCTCAACTTTTGCTTGGACCAAAAATTTCAACACTCCGCTAATTTTTTTTATTATAAATCCTAAATATCCAATCTCATTTTGATTTATAATTGGTTGATCCCATTCTTTAGATTGTACACTAGTTTTAACACTTATACCCTGAATTTTAAAAAATTTGCCTGTCTCATGTTTTAGTTCAGTATCGTTCAAACTCCATAGATTATTCTCTTTAAAATTAATTCTATTGATATTAATTTTAAGTTCTTGATTTTTTTTATCAATCCATTCCAAGACATAATCAATTTTGTCTTTATTCATTGCACTGTCAATAAAATCAGCAGAAATATTTTTCATTTTAAAAAAAATCTAATTAGAATGTATTTAACGTAAATAAAAATTAAATTATATTTTTACTATTGATAGGGATTAATTAAAAAAAAAACATGAAAATTTCAGTAATTACCATCTCTTACAATTCTGAAAGTACTATTTTAAAAACCCTTGAATCGACTAAAAATCAAAAATACAAAAAAATTGATCATATTATTATTGATGGTATGTCAATAGACAATACGGTTGCTTTATGTAAGAAATTTGATCATATTTCAATTATTCAATCTGAACCAGATAAAGGAATTTATGATGCTTTTAATAAAGGGATAAAACAATCAAAAGGAGAAATTATAGGGTTTTTGAACTCGGATGATATTTTCCAGAACAATAATTCTCTACAGATTATTTCTGATGCCTTTGATAAAGACACAGATGCAGTTTATGGTAATTTAGATTATGTTGATTTATCTGGTAAAGTCGTTCGAAAATGGAGATCTAAACCCTTTCAAGCGGGGGCTTTTAGTAAAGGTTGGATGCCAGCTCATCCTACTTTTTATTGTAGGAAAAAAGTGTATGATAAATTAGGAACATACGATGAATCATATAAGATTGCTGGGGATTTCGAGTTGATGCTTCGTTTTTTTGAAAAAAATAATATTCGAGCAAAATTCATTAATAAAACCTTAATCAAAATGACTAGTGGCGGAATCAGTAATTCTGGAATAAAGAGTAAGGTAAAAATTCTTAAAGAGGAATTTAATGCATTTGAGCAAAATGATATTAAGATCAATAAATGGAATTACCTTTCACAAAAAATAAAAAAAATAAAAGAATTTTTGTGATTGTATTAACTTTGAAATAAAATAAATGAAAGCAATACTCCTCGCAGGTGGAACTGGATCAAGATTATTCCCAGTTACTATCGCTACTTCAAAACAATTACTTCCAGTATATGATAAACCTATGGTTTATTATCCTCTCTCAACCATCTTATTAGCTGGAATTAGAGAAGTTCTACTAATTAGTACACCTGAAGATTTACCAGCATATAAAAGACTTTTGTGTGACGGGAGCCAATGGGGCGTTAGAATTGAATACAAAGAGCAGTTAAAGCCAAACGGATTAGCTGAAGCATTTATCATTGGTGAAGAGTTTATAGGGAAATCACCCGTTTGTCTGATTCTAGGAGATAATATATTTTACAGTGATGGATTTTCGATTTTATTGGATCAAGTTGTGAAAAATTCTATAAAAAACCAAAGCGCTACAATTTTTGGTTATACTGTAAGTGATCCCCACCGCTATGGAGTGATTGAGTATGATGATTCAGGAAAAGCAATATCAATTGAAGAGAAACCAAAAAACCCCAAAAGTAATGAAGCAGTCGTAGGGCTTTATTTTTATCCCAATTCAGTAATTGAAATTGCTAAACAAATCAGACCATCCGATAGAGGTGAAATAGAAATCACAGCTGTAAATCAAAAGTTTTTAGAGCAAGGCAATTTAAAAGTAGAAGTTCTAGGAAGAGGTTTTGCATGGTTGGATACTGGAACTCACGAATCTTTATTAGAAGCGGGTCAATTTATAGAAACAATAGAGAAACGTCAGGGAGTTAAAATTGGTTGTTTAGAGGAAATTGCTTTTGAAAGAGGATTTATCACTAAGCAAAAACTTTTAAAAAATATTGAAAAAATGAAGAATACAACTTACGGTGAATATCTTTTAAAAATGTATTTATAAACAATGATAGTAAAGTCAGTTTTTATTAAAGATGTTTTTATTATAGAACCAGAGGTTTATAAAGATGAGCGAGGGTTTTTTATGGAAAGCTTCAATAAAAAAGGTTTTGAAAAAGCATTAGGCAGAAAACTAGATTTTTGCCAACAAAATCAAACATATTCCAAAAAAGGTGCTTTGAGAGGGTTACATTATCAAAAACACCCTTTTAGTCAGTCTAAATTAGTTCAAGTCACTCATGGAAGTGTCTTAGATGTAATTGTAGACATTAGAATGGGATCAAAAACTTTTGGAGAACATTTTTGTCAGGAATTAAGCGCGACAAATATGCTACAACTTTTTATTCCAAGGGGTTTTGCTCATGGATTCATAACTCTAAGCGATACTTCTACTTTTGTCTATAAGGTAGACCAATATTTTAACTTTAATAGTGAATGCGGATTAGCTCCAGATGATTTAGCCTTAGGGATTGATTGGCAATTACCAAAATCTCAGTGGATTCAATCTGAAAAAGACAAAAAGCATACTACACTAGCAGAGGCAACCCTTTTTGATTATAATACAGACCTCTATGCCTAGTTATCTGGTAACAGGCGGTTCAGGCCAGTTAGGACAATGCTTTCGGGTAGGAGCAAAAGAATTTTCTCAGATAAATTTATTTTTTGCTTCTCGAAATGAAGTAGATATTTCAAGATTAGAAACCATTGCAAAGTTTTATACCAAAAATCCTTTTGATGGCATTATTAATTGCGCTGCCTATACCGATGTTGATCAGGCGGAGAAAGATAGAGAAAGCACCTATAAAATCAATACTGAAGGACTTCAAAACCTAATTGACTTTGCTAATAATAAAAATCTTTCAATCATTCATTTTTCTTCGGATTATGTATTTGATGGACTGTCTGCTAAACCATATCAAGAGGAGGCAGAAACAAATCCGATAGGGATTTATGGGAATTCAAAATTGAAAGGGGAAGTTTTGCTTTTAAAAAGTAAATTTAAAAAAGTAATAGTAAGAACCTCCTGGTTGTTTAGTCCATTTGGCAAGAACTTTGTAAAAACGATTACTCGAATAGCAAAAGAAAAATCTGAATTAAAAGTAGTTGATGATCAGTTTGGAAGACCAACGTATGGGATTGATTTAGCAAGAACTATTCTTAAACTCATTTTAAAAGATACGATGTATACTTTTCCTATTTTGCATTTCGCCAATAAAGGGATATGCAATTGGAAAGAATTTGCCGAAGCTACTGTAAATGTATTGGAGTATAAAACCACAATTCAAAGCATTCCAACTTCAGCCTATCCAACGATAGCAAAACGACCAAAATACAGTATATTGGACACTGGGCTTATAGAAAAGAAATTAGGGGTCTCTATTCCCACATGGAAGGAAAGTTTAAAAAAATGTATTCAAATTTTAAAAAGTAATGGAAACCTTTAAAACAATATTAATCACTGGAGGAGCTGGGTTTATTGGATCACATATTATCCGAAATATGATCAATAAATATCCAAATATCCATATAGTGAATTTGGATTTTCTTACCTATGCAGGAAACTTGGCTAATATAGCTGATGTTGCCAATGCACCTAATTATACTTTTGTTCAAGGAGACATTACAAAAACCAGTCTTGTAAATACTTTATTTGATCAATATCAATTTGATGTGGTAGTTCATTTAGCTGCAGAATCTCATGTTGATAATTCTATAAAAAATCCTATGGGGTTTGCAAAAACGAATGTAATAGGAACCTTGAATTTATTGGAAGCGGCACGAAAGCAATGGAAAGATAGTTTAACGAACAAACGCTTTTATCACATCTCAACTGATGAAGTTTTTGGTAGTTTAGGTAAAAAGGGAGTCTTTACTGAAAAAACAGCTTACGATCCAAGCTCTCCTTATTCGGCATCAAAGGCAGCATCAGATCATTTTGTGCGAGCCTATTTTCATACATATGATTTACCGGTATTACTTTCTAATTGTTCAAATAATTATGGACCAGCTCAATACCCAGAAAAACTCATCCCTTTATTTATCAAAAGTATTAAAGATAATAAACCTCTACCCATTTATGGTAAAGGAGAAAATATACGTGATTGGTTATATGTAGAAGACCATGTGGAAGCAATCGATATAATTTTACACAAAGGTAAAATAGGAGAAACCTATGCAATTGGAGGAAATAATGAGCAAAAGAATATAGATATTGTTAATAAATTGATCGAAATTACAGACCGTTTATTAAATCGTCCAAAAGGAACTTCAAAATCTTTAATCAGTTTTGTAACTGATCGTTTGGGCCATGACTTTCGTTATGCTATTGATGCATCAAAAATTAAACAGACTCTTGGATGGGAGCCTAAAACTTCTTTTGAATTAGGACTTGAAGAAACAGTAAAACACTATTTAAAAAAATAGTAATATGAATAAATTTATACCTAATCTAGGGTTACTTATTTTAAGGCTTGGATTTTCAATAGGGTTAATGACTCACGGTTATGGAAAATTTTTAAGACTAATTAATGGAAATTTTAAGTTCAGCGACCCCATTGGAATTGGCATATCTCCATCATTATTTTTAGCATCATTTGGAGAATTTATAGCACCTATTTTTATAATTATTGGATGGAAAACTCGATTATTTACCATTTTCCCCGCACTTACAATGCTAGTAGCTTTTACAATTGCGCATGATGGGGATCCTTTTTCTAGAAAAGAAAAATCATTAATGTATTTAATTGCTTTTATTGTTATCTATTTTATTGGCCCTGGTAAATACTCTGTTGACAAAGAATAAGGGTAAAAAGAAAATTGCTTTGTTCCCAAAAAGCACTATATTTGCCGACCATTAAAAGACTAAAAATGTACGCAATTGTAGAAATAGCAGGG
>MDTG01154349.1_pt1 | contig 43178 bp, 38 predicted proteins | sample 811421 | NCBI WGS metagenome assembly MDTG01 (sample SAMN05326645, study PRJNA326480) | marine metagenome | isolation source: seawater | place: Pacific Ocean: South East | collected 2011 | reverse complement strand
TATTGAAGGACAACAAGTATTGAACGCAGTTAGTAAATTTGGAAGATCATTTAGTATTGTAAGAATACCATTTGCTATGAAATTGTTAATACAAGAATTACAAGTTATGAATATTCAAATGAGATTAATTACAGAAGATAATATTGATCAATTAACTAGTATTAATTACAATAATACATTGAATATTATGAAAAATACATTATTAAATAATACACAAAAAAATGAATTTGATGAATACTATAAATCTATTAATTTTAAAAATCAAGATGTAAACCAAGAAGAAAAACAAATTAAAAAAAAACAAGACAAAGATGAAAAACAAACAGAAAAACAAGAAGAAAAGCAAGAAGAAGAACCAGAAGAACAACAAAATGAAGAACAAGAAGAAAAACAAATAGAAGAAAAAAAAGTAGAAGAAGAAAATAAAAATGAAGATATTGATGAAGATATAAATGATGAAATTAAAGATTTAGAAAAAAAAAATGATATATATGAAAATGAAGGATTATCTCCTGTTACAATTGAAGCTCTTAAAAAAGCCGAAGAAGAATACGAAAAGTATAAAAATTTAGATGATAGTGATGATGATAGTGTAGAAGATAAACCTAAATTATCAATTGGCGAAGAAATTAAAGGTACATTAAATGGATTTATTGAAACTTTAAAAAATAGTATAGAAAATAAACCTGATAAAATTGATAAACCTGATAAACCTGATAAACTTGATAAAACTGATAATTCTAATATACTAGATAATAAACAAAATATTCTTTCTGTTGAAACTGAAAAAAGTGACTTAGAAAATACTAATAATTCTATAGAAAAAATTGAAGGCAATGATAATTCTCAATCAGAAATTAAAAAAACTATTAAAATAGATCAAGAATAAAATATTTAAAAGATATTAAATTATTATAAAATTGAATAAAGATTTATTTATTTAATATTATATATATTAAATAAATGGCTAATAGTCATATCATTTCTATATATAATGCTAGAAAAAATTTATTAGATATTTTAGAAGAGAGGAATTATGATATTACAAATTATAATAATTTTACTATTAATGAAATTGGTATTATGACAGAAACAAATCAATTAGATATGCTTTTAAATGAAAAAACAGGGAAAAATAAAATTTATGTTAAATTTTATATTAATAAACTCTTAAAACCACAAAATATTTATGACATGGTAGAAGATTTATTTCATTTAGAAAATATATTAAATAAAACTGATGACTTTATAATTATTACAAAAGATCAACCTAATGAAACTTTAATTCAAAATATTAAAGATATATGGATGAGTGATAATATATATATATCATTATTAGGAATTAAACATTTACAATTTAATATTTTAAAACATCAATTAGTTCCACCTCATAAAAAATTAAATGATAATGATGCTAATGAATTTATGAAAAAATATAATATATTAGATGTTAAACAAATTCCAGACATTTCATATTTTAGCCCTGTTTCTTTAGTCTCTGGATTTAGACCAGGTGATATTATTCATATTAAAAGAAAAAGTAGAACATCTATTTTTACCGATTATTATAGAATTTGTAAAATATAAAAATAAATTAACATATATATAATATTTACATTATATAGTATATAATATATGACAACAGACGATTATATTCCAGATATTACTAATGCTTATACTATTAAGCCAAATCTTCTAGCTGATGATTATGATATTAATCAATATTTTTATATTGATGAATTCCAACTATAAATAGATCAAATTAATGGTAATAATAATTATTTAGATGAATGTAAAAAAAAAGCTGATATAAGTAATGCATCATTTTTTTTAGTATCTGATTATAATCATAACAATGATGATTATTTAAATAGTAATTATAAATGTTATATACCTAAACCAAGAACTAATGTAGTAGATGACTATAATAAATTTTATCATGGATTTATTTCACCTATGGAACAATATGAAGATTTTTCAAATAATTTTATTAAAGATACTGAAAGTATAAGTTATAATAATGATATAACTAACAGTGATAAAATGACAGAACTTTCAGATAAAAGTTTTTATTTTACTCATGATTTTAAAAAATACTATTTTGCACCTACAAATAAATTTATTTTATATAAAAATGAATATGTTGATAATATATTTAATAATGATGTTTTTAATAATTATAAAAATTTAATTAATTTACAACCTGATACATATTATGAAAATATAAGGCAGGTGTTTATGTCACAAATAGCTGATTTTTTATCTACATATCGAGAAAATTTACTCAACATATTTAAACCATATAATAATGGTAATAGAATTTTTTGCAAATTTTATAATCAAAATAGTAAAAATATAAATAGTGAGTTGGATGATATGATCAAACAAGCATTAACAATAGATAGTAATTATCATAGACTCAATTCTCAATTCTTAGTTTTAGAAAAAAAAATTAATAAATTATCAGATTTAGCAAAAAAAACATACAGTTATAATGTTAATAAAAAATTAATTGATAAACAAAATGAATTAAATAGTTTATTAGGTTTTGATGGAGCAAATAACGGTAAATTACATGATACAAAACTATTAAAAAATTTTAAATTATCAGAAAATATAATATTAATTTTAATAATAATTTTTACTATATTTTTTTACATCAAAAAAAATTAAATAAAATATTAAATAAACATTTTATATATACAAATATTAAACATGAATTTTGATTTACAACAGGCCAATTATATTAATAATAATTATAAGAAATTACTACGTAATAGTAACTACAAATATATGAATACTAATACTGATTTGATAAATAATAATAAAATTATCAATAATGAAAATATTTTACTTAATAATAATATAATCAATTATATTATTAAATATTTAGATATAATAATTACCTATATATTTTTATTTTTATTAGTAATTTTTGTATTAGAAACTACTATTAATTATAATTCAAATTATTTAATATACATTATAATAATTACTTTATTATATATATATTTAAAAACATATTTCAATATTTATATATGATTTAAATATATTTATATATGATTAAAATATATTTTCATATTATATATTTATAATATGAAAATTAGTACTAAAAATATTAAGCTTAAATTTATTATATTATTATTATTAATAATAATTCCTATATGTATATTGTACTTTGATTTAGGAGAAGAAATATTTTTCTATTTAAAAAATAGTAATTCTAATATTGATAATTTTACAAATAATAATTATATTAATTTATGTAAAAATAAAAATACTTATTTTTATGATTTCCCAACTGGTACAGCTAATTATTTAAAAACTCCGCAAATACAATCTATAAGTGAATGTGAAAGACAGTGTAATGATAATAAATGCCAAATTTATATACACAATAGTTATAATAATACTTGTTATTTATATGATTTTAGTAATAGTACTACTGATGCTAGTTATATTATTCCCTATAATATTGATTTCAGCATTAATTGTAATGATAAATATCTACCAACTAATTATTATCAATCAGAATATGCTGGTGAAGGTAAAATAAATAGATATTTATATGATAATAGTAATAACAGAGATAGATTTAATCATATTGATTATTCGTTAATTGAATCTAATAAAATGATAAATGATTTTAATTATATTAAAAAATTAAGAAAACATTATAAACAAAATTTTGATGACAACAATCATATGGAGTCTACTGTAGATGCTATATTTTATCATTATGATAAGATTCATCGTGACTTAAATAATTTTAATTTAGATTTATCTAAAAATATGATATTTGGCGATAATATAAAAGATTATTATAAATCATATCCATATATAGAAAATTTACATACTCAGCAATATAATACTGATGATGAGAGTAAAAAAAGTACGGGATATACTCTATTTTTAGATAAGTTTAATGATTTAAAAAATCTTATTTATTCTCCTAGTAATAAGATTTTAGATGATAAACTATTAAGTTATAATATACATAAAAATAATACAAATTCTGAAGAATTAGAATCAAGATTAAAAGATAATAGAATAGAAACAAAACGAAATATTATGTTATATAGTATTTTAGCAATTATTATGATTATATCTGTTATAATTTTTTTACTATATCAATTTATTCCTAATATAATTCCCGATTATGTAATTATATCTTACTTTATTGGTATATTATTATTACTTTATTTTATAAATAAATTATATTAACATTATATTAACATTATATTAACATTATAATTTAAATAATTAATATACAAAAATTTATTTTTATATATTAATTAAAATGACTGATATATATTATAACCCTTTAGGTAAAATATATACTACACAAACACGCCCTGCTGATGTTGGAGGATTAAAAAATACTGGATATATTGATGATTTTAATACTATTAGCTATAAAACTACTACGGATAATAGTGAAATTGTTGGTGTCAATAATAACGATCAAATTTATAGCGGAAATATTATAAAAAAAATGAGAAATACTAATGTTACTATTGATTCTATGTTAGATGACAGTAGAATACAAAATAAAAGTGCCAATTTACAATTATCTATATTATCAGGTATCACTGGTATATCTATAATAGTATTTATGTTATTATTAAAAAATATCAATACAAAATAATATTATAATATATTAATATAATGAGTGAATTTACTCCAGCCGACAAATTAATAATGGATCGATACGCAGCAAGTGTACATGCTGCAGAAACACATAAAGCCGCACAGAAGTCTGTTGTCACAAGTGGCGATCTAAATAGAACAACTCAAGAATTTATAGATGGTGAGGAACATAGAAAGCTTACTGATGATATAACTGGCTTAACATATAATGCAATGTTATTAAAACATATACAGAATAGTAATGAGCGTTTAGCAGATATGGGTACTATGTGCGATGAGTCATCTATAAATGATGATGAAAAACTCCTCGAGGGGATAATTCAGGATAATAAGAAGATTATAGATGCATCACCAGTTATTTTTAAGAATAATAAAAAAATTATTTCTATTTTATCTTTTTTAAATGATAATGATACATTAGCTTGCGTAGTATTTATTTATAACGAAGATCCATCTAATAAAGGATTTTCTTATAAACCCCGTGTATTAGGTACATTACCATATAATCGTAATGGTAACCTAAATTACAGTGATGTTATGGTAAACTATGATAGTATCTATACAGAACAGCAAGCACAAGGAATGTACGATATTGACTATGAAGAATTGGAAGAAGACGTTGATCTTGAGTATGAGCGTATGGAACGTCGTGGCGCCACACCGAAAAAAAAATATAATTTAGTTAAAGATATAGTAATGCATATTCATAGAGTGCTAGATGGTAATAAAAATGTCACTTTAGCTGATATTGAGAAATTAAAAAGTAAATTAAATACAATTAATAATAATCAGAGTAGTGTATTATCTCCTAATAGTGTTAAATATGATATTCTTACGAAAAAAGAATTTATAGAAACCGTAACCACACATACACGAAAGACAAATACTTTTCCCGAAGAAATAACTTTAACTACTAGTAGCGGAAACACTATAAAATTAGGCAATAAGCTTGAGGATATACCATATTCAGAATTTAGAGTTGATCCTGGATACAAAACTGTAGAGCAATGGGAAGAAGAAAAACTTAGTGCTCTTAAAGATCCTAAATCTACTGAATGGAGACCAGCAAGTATTTTAACTAAAGAAGAACAGATAAAAGCTACTAACGCACGAGATAAATTTAGAGGTAGAGGAACTATTCTTGTTGGTGCAATTAGAACAACACGTGGTGATGAAGATGACTGTAGAGACGAAGAAGGAGGTATATGTTGGAGGTGGTTAGATGGTTCGGTATGGGGTGATGATCCTTGGTATACTGAGGATTGGGATGAACCTAATGATGCGGGAGGGGAATCGGCTGCACAGCTTTGGGATCGTACCCAAGGAAATATGAAAACTATGAATGATATACCTATTAGTAGTAAAGGAAATATGTTAATGAAAAAATCTAATATCAGCAATATGAAGATTATGCAATCGCCACAATACATTAACAGAACACAACAGATAAATGATATAAATTTAGATGCTAGATCAAGCAATAATATGTTTATTATTGAATCTAGACTAACAGATATAGAAGATGATGCACAGGCAGCTATGAGAGGTTCATTAACTAATACTAATAATATGCTAGTTAACTTAAAAAATAACCTATCAAGTATATGTCAAAATAGCATACATGTAGATGGTAAAGGAAAACCAACATTGACAGAGCAAGCACATCAGGTCAAAAGTAGTATAGACCAATTGAAGAAAGATAACGCAGATAAAATAAAAGCAACAACAATAATACAAGGAACACCAAGTATTGAAGATGCAGAGAGGCTAAGGAGAATGGTAGACGAACAAGAAGACGGTGAAGACTATCTAGTAGAGCCTTTTAGTAATTCGTATATAAATTCAAATAATTCAAATAATTCAAAAATACTATTATTTTGTTTAATAATATATCCTATAATTATATTTTTAATTTTAAAGATAATTAAAAAATCATATTTAAAAAATATTTTTATTGTAATTACTATAATACTATTTATAGCTATAATAAATTTATATAATTCAAATAATATTGAAAACTTTAGTAATAGTAATGATGATTTAAAAAACAATATTCTATTTAATAGTATAGATAATACAGCTTTAAGCATTTTACAGAGTTTTTCTGATTTCACGCCGCCGAGTATGCCGTCGTACCAACAAGTAACTTTTGTACCACACAATGAAGATAACAATTTTAACGAAGATCGAAACAATTGGTACATGGGTTACTTACAGGGTAGTGATGGCACAAGTGAAGATATAACTAAGGATTCAAGTGTTACTCTTGAGTTAAATCCAAGTGTAACGTATACACTTAGAAATTTCATGTCCACCAACTCGGATCTTGCATTACATGTTAATGGTAGTATGGTTGGAGCTAACGACGACTATCAAGAGGATCGTGAATATATATTACCAGTAACAAATGGTATATTTACGCGTACTGATTTTACATTGGCGATGCAGGAACCAGCACCATCGCAACCGAGTATGACTTTCGGAAGCGACTCAGAGAGGGTGAACTATGAAGAAATGGGTGAGGACGCGTTTAGGATGTTTTCATAGAATTAAGAGTACACAAGATGATTAATTATAGTAAAAAATAGAAATATTATTATATTCATATAAATATAAATATAATAATGACGCCGCCGCCGCAGGTGAGTAGAGATCAACTAATCAGTACACTCAACAACGCTAATGCTAAAAATAAAGAATTAGAAAACTATTTAACAGATGGATTAGATAAAGAAAATAGTAAATATTTTTTTGAAGTATTAAATTCTAAAAATAATTTAATAGGAGATGCATTTACAGAATATTTAATGAGTAATGATGATGTACCATCCTTAAGAAATGCATATGAAAGATTGAAACAAAATAATTTAACAAAAAAAAGACAAATTGAAATCAATAATTATAATAACAAAACATATATAGATTATTCTAACATTCTTAAAACTATAATACTTTTAATTATAAGTATGGTTCCTTTTATAATTTTAGCTAAATTTGGATTTTTAAATAAAAAAATATCTTTATCTATTATTATTGTTATAATATTTTTAGGTTCATTATATATTTTATATCGATTATATTTATTAAATATTAAAGATAATAAGGTTTACCATAAAGATCAAATTCCGCATAATAGAAAAGCTTACAAATTAATGGAAGAGGGTAAATTTAAACCTAAAGTAAGTCCATTAAAAGGTTTCGGTATAACATGTATAGGCGAAGAATGCTGTGATGTAGGAATGTTATATGATTCTACTAGAAATAAATGTTATAAAGAGCCACCAGAAGAAGAGCGCGACGCCGCTGACGCAGAGTCAGGAGAAACGTGATAAGCAACGACAAGATAAGATAACATAATAGAACTAGATATTTAGTGTTTGGTATCGGTTCTAACCATAACAAAGTGAATATTAGTTGATATATAAATTGTCATAATATTTATATTTAGGAAAATATATTTAGTCAAAAAATTTTTTTTTATATGTTTTTATATTAATTAATTGAAAATGAGTTTTGATGAAGAATTTATTAAAGCCGTCTCAAGTGATCTGAAAGATAATGTTGGTACATTATTGATGAATAATGAAGAACTAATACCTAAAAACGCCAAAGAATGGTTGCCTAAAGCAATTGAAAAACTCAAGCCTGATTATTTAAAAAAGAATGAATGTAACGATCCTGTGTGTTGGGAAGATATTAAAGATTTGTATCAATCATCTATAATATCAACTAAACCAGAACCATTTAAAAATATAAAAAATACAAAAAATAAAGAAGTAAATTTAGAATTATTATTATTTATAATAATAAGTATCATAGTTTTTTTTACAACATTAAAACATATTAGTAATAAATAATCTTATATTAATATAATATTATACTAATTATGCAACAAATACAACATAGTAAAAAAGATATTATTGATATAATTAATTCAGAAAATATGCAAATGTTACAAAATTTACAAAATCATATAGATGATAGTGATGATTATAATCCTGTTTTATATAGTCATTTAGATAGTTTATGTAAAGATAAAATCAAGAATAATAAGCATGTTGACTATGAAAATCGTGTTAAACAAAAAATTGACAATAAATATTATCAATTACTTGATTTTTATAAAAAAAAAAATAATCAATTTATAGAAATTATAAATATTTATAAAAATTTTGATTATATGTTTTTAAATGAAAACGCGAATTACAGAGAAAAAAAAAATAATTTAACGAAAATTCAAAATAAAATAGATACATATAAACAAAATTTATTTATAGATGATAGAAAAGATAAATATGAAAATAAAAATTACACATTTTATAAATCATTTCATTTTTATTTATTATTTTTTTATTATGGATTAATAATTTCATATTTTATTTTTTCAAATTTTTTTAAAGAAAAAAAATATAAAAATATATTTTTAATTAGTCTAATTTTATTATATATTTCAATACCATTTATATTACCTTATTTAATGTCATTAATTTATAATGTATATATATATTTATTAGAATACAAAAATATAAAAGAAGATGTTATAAGTTATCCAAATATTATTGAAGATGAAAACTAAAAACTAAAAACAAAAAATTAATAAATAATATATTATATTTAAAATATTATTTATTTTAGTCATAAAAAACTATCTAAATATTATCATAAATAATATATAAATGGATTATAATAATAACAAAACTATTAATTTTTTAGAAAACATGATAGATATATCTGTTGATGATATTAATTATATAAACGATGTATCAGTTATAGTAATTGATACATCAAATCATAAAATAGGAATAAATATATTAAATCCACAATATGAAATAGATGTATGTTATGGCATAATAAAAACTTCTAAATTATTATCAAATGATATATGTACAAATAATATTTATGTTAATAATAATGATGATTTAAAAATCTCTAATAATACAATTAACTTAGTAGAGAATACAAGTTCTAAACTATATATAGAAAATACAGATATAAACTTTTTAATTACAAACAGTCTAGAAATAATAAATTTTGATTTAGACCATTTTAATATTAATATTCATAACAAATACGATGTAAATAACTTATATATAAATTCTAATATTATAAATAATTATTCTATACAAATATATCTTGATAATACAATTGATGCACCCCGACCAATAGATATTTCTAATAAACCGAATGAAACAATTATTATATATCCAAATACATATATTGAGAATAATAATAACCATTCATATGGAAAATTTATATATAGGTCATTGAAATCTATAAAATTATCAGATAAAATAAATAATAATATTACTTTAAACACAGCAAATTATGCTAATATACCATTACGATTAGATAGTCCAGTTGATACAACTAGCGTAGAATTTTCATACAGTAATTTTCATAGTGAATTCTTTGAGTCACATAATAGTATAGTAAATGGTGATTATGGCGGTATATTAATAAAACTTGATAACATCTACGATTATATGAATGATACTAATACTGCTAGTTTTGTATACTATACGAACAGTATTAATAGTAGTAAATATTGGACTACATTTGGTGATAATTTAAATTTGTATGATGGATCATTATCTTGTACTTCTATTAATATTACTAATAACAATAATATTTTTACAATTGATTTTAGTAATATAAAAACTAATGATGAATTAAATATAATTTCTGATACTCTTAAAATTGAATCTAGTAATTGTAATATTAATATTTATAATAATTTAAATATAGATGCTTCTAATGTTTTAATAGAATCTTCAAATATAACTTTATCAGGTGAACTAATAAAAACTATAAAAAAAACTTTAATAAATAATATTTCTTTTATTGGTAATATAATAAATTCTAATGATCTTGATATAGTAACAAATTCTATAACAAATATTATTAGTGAAAGACTAAATATAACTAGTGAAATTACTACAATTAGTGGAAATACAACAATTGATGGATCTTTAAATATTAAAGAAAATGATGGTAGTATAAATAGATATGCACATGTTCCTATTGGTACTATAGTAATGTATGGTTATCCAACGAATATTCCTAATGGGTGGGTATTATGTGATGGTACTAATAATACGCCTGATTTAACAAATAGATTTGTTAAAGGAGCAAACCAATCTTTAGATAATTTAGGTGATTCAAGCGATAATATAGAAGAAATTGAATTAACAATGGATTATTTTCCGGATCATAGTCATAATATAACATATAATAATATGAGTATAATAGATAATAGTCATAGTCATAATTTTAGTGTTTCTATATCTGATAACAGTGATACACATCACCATAATTTAACTTCCTCTTCATTAGAGCAATGGATTAATGGAAATCACATTCATGGAATAACTATTGTAAATGATTATAAGACTAATCATGATAATCATAAGCATGAAATAGATACTGATCATATTCATATTCTAGAGAATATAGACCATAATCATGAACATTTTATATCACATGAAGGAACTAGTAATCATACACATCAAATTAATATGAAAATGCTTATGGATATTACAAGTGAACATATTGATTTACCAGATAATGAAATAATTAAACTCCAAAATAGAAGTGAAATTTATAAAATCGAAGATTCTACAAAGAAAATTTTACAAAAAAAATTTGTTAAAACTATAAACGACGGTACATCAAATTACTATGAAACTATTAATACACGACGTGTAAGTGATGCAAATGCATTAAAATTTAAAAAATCTACATATGTATCTACTGTTAATAATTTTCATGATACTAAAATAGATATTAGTTTAAATGCACCAAATAATGATATTTCAAGTCAACATGTTAATAGTTTTATTAGAAGTGATGCAGCACATAATAAAACAGGAAATATTGTTTATAGTAAATATAAACAATTATTAGATACAAATGAGAATAATGCTATTGATATATATGAAATTACTTCAAGTAAAATTGGTTCAGTAAATGAAAATAATATTTTAAATATAGACAGTATAAATGTAAAAAGATTTGAATCAATATTTACAGTAATTAGAAAGGATATTAGTATAAATGATTTATATTTAAACAATTGGAAATCGCTTCAATTTCCATTTAGTAATTATGATTCAAATTTTATAATGGTTAATCCATATAACCAAATCGGTTTACCTGGTCCTAATAATACTACTATTTTTGATCAAATAGCAACATCAAGTGAAAATAGTGTTATATATAATATAGGTAATACAAATCCTAACGAACAATTATATTCAACTATAATGTTAAAGTGGGATAAAGGATATAATTATCAAGAATTTGATACATATTATAATATAGTATCATATGGTGGTTTTAATTCTGATAATTGTAGACAACCTTTAGTTTCTTTAAAATATAATAATAATAAAACTGATATAAGTTTTGTTTGTGTAGAAAATAATTTAACTATTACTAGTTTTACTGATATATTAAACGGTATTGGTGGTTATTATTTAGAAATAATAAATAAAACAAATAGTAATTTATATCCGAATCTTGGAAAAATAGAGTATTCAAATATTGGTAATATTACTAGTTATCTTAAAATAAAAGTTAACAATCTAAATACATATTGGTTAGATATTGAAAATATAGAGGAATATGATACACTTAATAAATCTTGTAAATTAAAAATTTCTGATTCTCTCGATCCAACTTCATGGGATGATTTAAAATCATCTATAACAACAATAGAATCTGTAAATTTAATGAATGAAGAAAATGATAATGATTTTTATTTTATGCAGGAATATAATGGAGAACCTATAACAAAAACTAATTTTTATAAACTATTAGAACCAATTAGTATTAATGATAGTAATGTAAGAGAATATTATAAAAAAATTAATGATAAAATAATGCATTCGAGAAATATAAATAATGGAGAAACTGGTAATATATTAATTGAAAATATTAGTAAAGCAAATGAAATGGGTTATACTTTTAATAATATAATAAAATTATTTCCAAACTTATATAAAAATACTATAGATTGGATTATTAATAAAGATCCTATAGCATATCCAACAAATGATTTATGGTTTAAAACAGAAGACTTAACAGTCATTGATTATGTGCATAATTTATGTAATGAATTTAGTTTAGATAATAAAGTATATCATAAAAATTTTTTTATGGATATTTGTATATATTATTTTAGAACAGCGAATAATATTAATATAGGTACATTAGATGTCAATAAATGGAGTGAGCTGAGTAATAATAATTCACCTACTAATTGGGTTTCATATATTAATTATCATTTTATAAATAAATATGTTTTTTCAGGAGATATTGATGGTGCAAGTACAGATCAAAATAGAAAAACAATAGAATATATGAGAAATACAGCCCCAAGTATTTATGAATTTTTAATACTTAAATGGATGCAATATTTTGCAGAAACACAACCAGAAGATGATAATGGTATTAATTTAATAGATGCTAGTATTAACTTAGGATATACTGATAATAATGTAATAAATAGTCAGAACGCAGTATCTGATACTATAAATAATATAGAATATTATTTACATTCATATATAGATGATAGTGTACCAGATTTAAGTGTTAGTGGTAGTTGGAGTATAAAATTTAATAGTTTTGAAGATATAGTAAGAATGAATAATTATCCAAGAGATTATTCAATAGCAGATGATAAAATAATGGATATGGATGTATTAGAAGATAGTAATATAGGGACTAAATATATAGGTGGGTATTTTGTGAAATCGGAGTCAAGTTATTATTATAACTATTTGGAATCATATTACTATTATTATGATTTAAGTTTTCTACGTTCATATAAAGGTAATGTTTCTCAAGACTATTATTTAAATAATAATGTATCACCGAGTTTTTATGTAGATTCTAATTCTAGAATTATATTTAATAAACCTGTTATTATAAATGATTTAGTATATAATACAGATCTAAATAATTTAAATAATTATATAATATCAAGAGAGGATAATTATCCATATGATTATTTACAAAAAGTTTATGCAGAAATATTATATGATAGTTATAAAAAATTTAAAAATGTTAGAGTTGGAGAAATAAAAAATTATTTAAATACTGGAAATATAGATGTAATTAATGAATATTCTGATAATTTTTCTAATAATTCTAATCAAAATAAAATAAAATATATAGAACCGGAATTACCAAAAATAATAAATGGTGATGGTAAGTATTTTAATTTAGGTGAAAACTTAGATACATCTTCAAATATAATATATATTGAAGTGAACAATAATATTATTACCAATCCAAGTACACATGAAAAAGAACGATTTAATAGTATAGCAGAATATATATTACCTGAATGTAAATTATTATTATATTATGATAACGATAACGATAATGATTATAGTGAAATAGTAGATATAATTAAAGTAGCTGATCGTGTATATACAACAAAAGATTTTTTAGAAGCAAATGCAATATTAGATGATCTATATGATAATATTAATAAACCAGAATATATAGATTCGTCTTTATCTCGTCCAGAAGGTTGTGATAATTTATATAAATTGGGTTTTTATATTTCAAGAACAAATGATAGAAAATATTTTGATAAAAGTTCTACATCAATAAAAATATATAACACATATAAATTAAGTCCAATAAATAATATAAAAGTAACAAACACAAATGATAGTATATTAAATCAAGAAGAATTAAAAGATAAACAAGAAAGAAGTTATATAACAGTATCTGATTTATCAGGTGGTTATTATTATAATTATAATATTGATGGTGATAATGAAATTATTCAACATTTCAATATAGAAATATTTAAAAATGATAGAAATTGGGATTATTATAATAATGAACCTAAAAATATAAAAATAGTAGATAGAAAGTTAGATCCTAAAAATATATATTATTTAAAACTAACTTATCTTGATTTCAGTTTTATACCTTATAATTATAGACCATTAGATTTAAATAAGGATCTTACAGGAATAGAATATATGAAAATTATAAATTTTTCAAATATAGATGATCATATTTTTAAATTTACGGTATTACGAAATACGAATATGTATTTTAGTGATATTAAATATTTTAAATATGGTGGATATAATGATGCAGATAATCAAGCATATAAAAATGTAAGTGAATCGGATGTAAATAAATCTTTTTATAATACTATAGTCGAGAAAATGTACAACCGGATAACATACCAAGGGCCAAATAATTTAGATGCTCGAAGTTATGATTTGCCTAGAAAAAAATTCAAAAATGATGATTATGGTGATGTAATATACGATTATAGTAGTATGGAGATTTATTTTGCATTTTCAAATATGGCATTATATGATGTACATAGTACTTACCCCTACGAACATTCTGTTTTTAAGGGCGTAACATATAGTAATAATTCCAATCCCACTAATATGCCAAAATATAGTAGTAATTTTTTTGATACAGTATTTACTAATATATATTATAATAAGTATTATAAACCATATCCTGTTACTTTTTCAAATTATACAGATGTTTCTAAACAATCGTTAATTAATATGTCGTTAAATTTTTTCAATAATATTATGTATACTACACAAGTAGAATTAAGAAAAAATGAATATATATATCAGGACTATAGTAATAGAAGAGATTATTTTACAGATATAGCCTCATTTTCTAACTATTTAGATGTTAATATTATAAAAGATCAAGTAGTTTGGAATCATGAATATAATGTAAATAATAGTTCGTCTCCTAATTTATTTTTAAGAGAAGATGATGCTTCAAATAATGCTAATATAAAAAAATATACTCTTCAATGGATTGATTGGTGTAAAGAAAAATTGCGAAATGCAGATCCATCACATAATAATACAGATCCAAATAAAAATATTGATTTTATCTATGAATATGGACAAGGAGAAAGATATTATTGGTTGTTGAGAAAATTTATTAAAAGAAGATATGGACAGGCATGGCAGGATGGAAACATGTATGCTAGTGTATTTAATATTGAAAAAGTTGGTGATAATTTAATGTGTAAAACTACATTTAATAGGGATGAAGATTTTTATAATAAATATACTTACACAACGGATAAATTAGGTAATACTACTTTTGATGAGCCAGAAAAAGATAATCCATGGCATGATTATTTTAATGGCATCACTGTAAATACCAATAAAAAAGAGATAGATATAGTTGAATGGATACGTCAATTTGTTTTCGAAAATGATTCTATTATTGGTCCATTTACATATGGTATAAGTAGAGTTAATCTTACACCGAGTCATTATAGAGATTTATATGATAGGATGAAAGATGATCCTGTTAGTGAGTGGACTTTGCCTGCCTTTGATAATATAGAAACTGAAAATCCAGGTAATATACATTATGATACCTTTATATGTAATGAAAATCGCTGGGAGATAGTGAATTATATTTTAATGGTAATGCTTTTTGCAGATGAAAGAAGGGCTAAAGAGGGTTCAGTAACTATAATGAGTGAAGGTGTCAGTGTAGATGTTTCATCATATAATTTTATAACACATAATACAGATTTAAATTCAATGGGTATAGAAAATATAATAACTAAACCCAAATTATTTTTAACATTAAGTTTACTAAGTAATATGATAGATGAAATATCAACACATAAGAAAAAAGTAAAAAGAACAGTTATAGATAATGATGAAAGAAAAGTTTCTATACAAAATAAATTAGAATTGTTAGTAGCTGTAGAAAATGAATATGATTATAATACATTACATAATCATGGTGGTTATACAGATATAACAGAATTAAAAACAACTATAAATGAACCATCTAATAATGTACATTATCATACATTAGATCCCGATTTATTAGATGATATAATAAAGAAAAATACAGATTTTACTCATAGTCACAATTTAGATAAAACAGATGAAAATTATAATAATAATAATAGACATAGACATATAATTAGTAAAGCTTGGATAGATGATAATAGTTATTTACAAAATTATATTTCACTAGATGATGATGGATATGTTGATAATGATGTATCATATCATACACATAATTTAGATATTAGTATTAATATTTACAATGATAATTATTATATTATAAATAAATCAAATGATCTAAGTATAAATATACATCCTTCATATTATACGTTAGTTTATATAATGAAAGAATAATAATATAGTAATAGTAAAAAATAGAAAAATAATTATACTAATTCATGTATTAAATTATTATTTAAATTTTTAAAATTATTTAAATAATAATAAGGAATCTTATTATATATAATTAATCTAATAATATTTCATCTCCACTATCATCTTGATCATCGTATAAAATTTGAACATTCATCCATTTACCTTTAGATGATTTACCAAACATCTTATCACAATATTCAATAATTTCTTTGCCATTAGGTAAATTATTTCTACCGTAATTTGCAATATACCAATTTTTAAATTCTTCAAGTAATTCAGTCTTTTTAATTTTAGAATCTCTTTTACGAATAATTTTTTCTTTAGAAAATTCACTAAGATAATCTTGAGAATTTCGATATTTTTCACTAATAGAAGTAACTATAGGTACATCTTTAACTCTGCCTTCATATTTAAAAGCAAGATCAACTAATATAGATGCAAATACAGTAGCCCATAAATCGAATTTTTTATCAAGTTCTCTATCAATTTTAAATTGATATGGGAAATTAGTTTTGGGGAATTTATCTTCATTTTCATATGGATTATCATTAAATTTGGACATAAAGTCACATACGCGAATACGGCGCCATGTACCATCATCATTAGTTTTAATTTCAAATAATACATTTGTACAAACTACTAATTTAAATTGTGGTATAAAAGTAACAGAATCTTTAAATAAAGCTCTACCTACAAGTGGATCACCACCAGTAATTTCTTTCATAATTCCTTCATTAATTTTATCACCTTTACTAGGTTCTTGCATACATGCATATCTAACACCCATAAGTTGAACAATTTCAGAAGATGTAGAACCAATATTATTTCTATTTTGTGTAATTAATGTAATAGGAACAGTAGCTTTATAATCTCCTAATGTTTTAGCCATTAATTCAACTAATTTAGATTTACCATTAGCTCCACTACCAGTATAAATATTGAAAGTTTGATTATCATTGGTACCAATTAAAACAGATGATAAATGTTGCCACATATATTCTTGTAATTCTTTATTGGGAAATAAAGCATTAATAAATTGATAAATTTCAGAAATAATTTGTTCATAAGTATATTTATCATTAGTAGGATGTGGACCTTTTAATGTATTTAATGGTATATAATCAATGTTGGTAGATTTTGATATAAAATCGTCGGGTCTGCCTTTTCTGTAAGTTTTATTTTTAAAATCAATAACATAATTATTAAAACAAAGTAAATATGGATTAGCATCTATTTTTTGAATAAAATCTTTATCGTAAAAGATGTCTCTAGCTTCTTTCATAATATTATTTTTCCAACTAGTGGTTTTTAATAAAATACAAATATCACCTAATTTAGAAGATCTAACTTTAAGATTACTAATAGTAGTATCGGAATCATTAGTACTTTGTTCAATTTTAGATATAACTTGAATAAGATCATCAGCTTTTTTTAAATATTTGTCATGCATTTCTTTAGAAATTTTAAGTCTAAGAGTATTACCACTATCAACTTCATGCCATTTATTTTTTTTGTATTCATACCATTGGTTATTTTTAACACTAACACAAACAAAATCATCTTTACACATTTGATATAAAACATTAGCCAAATCAAATTCACCAACTCTATCTTTATTTATAATTGATTCAATAGTTTGTTCAATATAATAAGATATAGTTTCATGTCTAATTTTTTTATATTCAATAATATTATCATTTTTAGCCCAAAACATAATAGAACGATTTGTAAGTCCATCTGAATTTTTATAATCAAATGATTTTCACATATTATAGTATTTAGGTATATCTCTAAAATCAAAAGTAGTAGATTTAGAACTAACTTTCATCCATGATAAGAATAATTTTTCATTAGTATTTTTTAAAGCCCATCCAACTCTAATCCATTTATTAAAAGATCCTTCTTTGTAATATTGTTCTGGTAAAATCATAGCGAATTGATGAGTTTCTTTGACTTCATAATCATTATGACTAAGATTATTAATGAATGATGATAAAATATTATCTAATTGTTTTATATCACTAATCTTAGAAAAATCATATAAATCAATATCAATATTAGGTTCTAATATATTAATTTTATTTTTTTTATTTTCTTTAATATTTAGATCTTGTTTTTCTTTATTAATAGCATCTAATAAAAATTTATTGTCTTGTAAATCATATTTATTGTGCATATTATATCTAGCGGACATTAATGGTAAATGTTCAAGAATATTTAATTTAGTAATAACATTTTCTTTTAAATCCCATGATTCTTCAGAGGAATCATATATTAAATTAAAATAATAAGTCAATTCATATGCTTTATAACCTGGTTTTCTGGAACCATATAATTGCCAATTAACAAATCCTTTAGTAACACCTTCATCAAATACATCATCAAATGAATTAGTTAAAGGCAAATCATCCCATATTTGACCTATTTCATTAATTATTTTTTTTCTCAAAATTACTTGTTCAGCTTTATGCATAGAAATTGTAAAAACAATATGAATACCATCTTTAGATTTATCTTCTAATAAGTTCATTTCATATCTTTCCATAATATAAACATTAATTATACTAGATGATTCAATTTTATATATTTCATTAATCTTAGAAGCATATAATGTTATTAAATCTATAATATGTTCTTTAGTATGTTGTCTAGTTTTAATAGATTTATCATAACGAAAATCTATGTCAACTAATAATGGTGAATTTTCAATAACTTGTTTTTCAGTGAGATATTCTTTATTTTTGTTAATAAATACATAATTATAATATAGATTCCAAAAATTTGTATCATAATTAATATTATATAATCCACCATATATTCCCAAAACTTTATCTCCTATTTTTGTATGAGTAGAATTACTGGCTCCTTTTTCTACCTTACAATTTGAAATAAAAGATTCATATTTTTTACATGATGTATTAGTAGTACTATTAGTATTAAAATTCATTTATTTTAGTTATATATATAATAATATTTTTATTTCAATTTTATAATATTTATAATTTTTAATTAAAAAAAACTTAATTAATATATTATTGTATATGGTATTAAATCAATTTACTATTAAACGTATAGCAAAAGATGTTAAATATATTATAAAAAATCCTATTAAAAATATATATTATAAACATAGTGATGAAAATATTTTAAATGGTTATGCATTAATAATTGGTAATGAAAATACAATTTATTATAATTGTAATTATTTATTTGAGTTTGAATTTCCAGATAATTATCCATTTGAACCACCAAAATTAACATTTTTAACAATAGATAATAAAATGAGATATCATCCAAATTTATATAGTAATGGTAAAGTATGTTTATCTATATTAAATACTTGGAATGGTCCAGGATGGACTTCTTGTAATAATATTAATTCAATTTTACTAATTTTACAATCAATATTAGATAATAATAGTTTAACATATGAACCAGGTATAAGTATAAAAAATATAAATGTAAATAAATATAATATATTAGTTAATTATAAAAATATAGAATTTAGTATAATTAAACAAATAAATTTTATATATAAAATTTTAAAATTAGAAAATAATAATGATATTGTTTTAAATACATGTTTGTTATTATTTAAAGATGAGATAATAAATAATTATAAAGAAAATTTTGAAAAAATAAAATATAATTTAGAAAATTTAGAAAAAGATTTTTTACTAGAAAATAAAAACATTATAAATAATAATATTAATATTTCAATATATCAATTAAATTATATACTTAATTTTAAAAAATTAAATATGGATCTTATTAATCTTTACAAAAATATAAAGTAATTTAATATTTAATATTTAATATTAAAATTGATATTAAATATAATTTTAATATTAATTAGTATATATTAAATATGAAATTTTGTAAAAATTGTAATAATATGTATTATATTAAATTAGAAGGAGAAAATTGTGATAAAATATTATATTATTGTAGAAATTGTGGAGATGCAAATTATGAATTAATGGAAGAAGGTAAATGTATATTAAAAGAACATATTACAAAAAATGATAGTAAAAATATTACAATAAATAGTTATACAAAATTAGATAATACTTTACCTAGATTAAATTATATTAAATGTCCTAATGAAAAATGTACTAGTAATAATATAGATTTTGATATAGAAAATAGAGAAATTATATATATTAGATATGATCATGTTAATATGAAATATTTATATTTATGTAGTCATTGCGATACAACATGGAATACTGAAAAATAAATTATAAATTATAACTTATATTATATATTTTTTTTAATTTTAAAATTGATATTTAATATTTATTTAAATATTATTTAATAATAACTATTATTTATAATAATGAATATTGAAGAAGAAGAAGAAGATATTATTAATGATAATGATGATGACGACGATGAAGATGATATTAAATCTAATATTAGTATAGATGATGATGAAGATCATGATGATGATGAAGATGAAGATGATATTATAGATGATGATAAAGATGATTTAGAAGATAATATAGATGATATAGATGATCTAGAAGATACTGACAATACAAATACTAAAAAAAAAAATTTTTATAATAATAATATTATATATGATGATATTGATCCTAGTGAAACTTATGATTATTTAAATAAATTTAATAAAGAAATTAAAAAAGATTATATTTCAACTTATCATCAAGAATGTTTAAGTAAAAACACCGATGAAATTAAAGCTCTGTTAGATGTTAAAAGAGATAAAAATAATATAGTTATTGATGATTTACATAAAACAATTCCTATTTTAACAAAATATGAAAAAACTAAAATTTTAGGAATAAGAATTAAACAATTAAATAATGGTGCAAAACCTTATATTAAAGTTCAAGAAAATATTATTGATAATTATATTATAGCTATGCTTGAACTTAAGCAAAATAAATTACCATTTATAATTCAACGACCTATACCAAATAATACATTTGAATATTGGAAATTACAAGATTTAGAAATTATTTAACATCTCCATCTGTTTCCACAATTTAAACATGTTACAAATGTCGTCATCGGTTCATCTGCACTACGAGTTTGTAATTGATAAAATGTACATTTCTTTGTTTTGCATTTTAAACAAGTGAAATCATCTGTAGATGCTTCTACTTTAGGTGAAAATTTATTTTCATCTTTAATTTTTTTTATTTCAATTAATTCATCCCATAAATCCGGTCTAATTTCTTGATGAGTCATAAATACAAATTCATGTGCTTTTATTTTTTTATTTATTATTTTATCATATATTTGTTTATTTTTTAAATTATGTAAAATCATTTTTAATTTTTCAATATAAATTGCAACAAATAATTCATTATCCCATTTTTTAATTAGATTCTTTTCATCTGAAGTTTTTATAGTATAATTATATATTCCTTTTTCTAAATTTAATGTTATATTATCATTTTTTAAAATTAAATTTAATTTTGTTTTTACTTTATCTCTAAAGACATCCGGATCTTTTAATATTATACTTGTTTTACTCATATAAAAATAATATTTGTATTATTTTTATATTTCTTTATTTATATCAATTTTTATTTTTTATTATTATTAATTTTCATCTGAGCTATATTCATATATTTCATATGATAATTCTGAATTAATAGAATATTCTGATTTATCATCGTCTTCTATATTATCATTATCATTATTATCATTATTATCATTATTATCATTATTATCATTATTATCATTATTATTATTATCATTATTATCATTATTTTTAATATTATCTTCAGTTAAAACTGATAGAATTTTAGTATTAATTAATTTAAAAATATCTAAAAATTTATCTTTATTTAAAGATACAAAATTATTATTATTATTCTTCATTACAAAAATTGATTTTCCATAAACATTTATTGAATTTGTTTTAAATAATTCAAAATCACTTAATGTATTTGATAATCCTTTTGATTTGCCCCATAATTCTATTGTATTATTTTCTACATCCCAGGTTTTAATTTTATAAAAATCTTTATTATTTTTATAATTACATTTTCTATAAATTGTATCATCTATTAAATTTTTTACTTTTATTTCATTTATTTCATTATTTATTATTAAAATACAAGTTAACATTTATATATTATCATTTTATATAATGTTTTGTATTTAAGTTTTAATCTAAATATAATTTTTTATATATTATATAAATGATATTTTATATTATTTCTTGGTTTTTTATATATTTTATATTAATATTATTATTACATAATTTATATTTATTTTTTCAAAAAAATTTAACCAATACAAAAATAAAAGACTATTATAATTTACCAAATAAAGAATATAATAATATAAATAATATTTTAAATTCTATTAATAGTAATAACAATAACAAAGATAACAAAGATAACAAAGATAACAAAGATAACAAAGATAACAAAGATAACAAAGATAATAAAGATAACAATGTTAATAATATAAATAATGATGATTTAATCTCTAACTTTAATATTGATTCATTTAATAATAATTTTATAACTAATAATAATGATATGAAAAATGAATTACAAGAATTCTTAAATAAATTAAATTAATAATAAAAAAAAATAAGTTTTAATAAAACTGATATTAATATTAAATAATATTTATAATATAATAATTAATATTATTTAATATTTGATGAAACAACTTAATAGAAAAACTATTGAAAATATACTTTATAGATATCCTAATAATATAATTAAAAATTTAAATATTTATAATAATAATAATAATAATAAAATTTTATTTTCTAATAATGCTGAATATTTTATTCTAAAACCAAAAGGAAAAAGAAGTTATTTATGGTTTACATATATAGAAAAAAAAATATTAGCAATTTTGATTTTTATGAATAATAAAAATATAAATGATCCTTCTAATGAATTTTATGAATATCCTATTAATTTTGATAATAATATTTGCTATAATAATACTTTACTTTTTGGTTATTATTTCAGAGATTCAATAAATAATAAAATCAAACATTATTTTATTATTGAAAATATATTTAACTACAATATTTATAATAAAATAATTCAAAATAATAATTTTAATTTAAATTTTAATTATAAACTTAATTTATATAATAATATATTACCTAAATTATATAATACTAGTAATTATTATATTAATTTACCTATTATTTTAACTAAAAGTGAAGATGTATTTAAACAAATTTATAATTTAAATTATAATATATTTAATATTGCTGCATATAGTGAATCTAAATATTTAGGATCATACAATTTATATAATAATAATAATAATAATAATAATAATAAACTAATTGTTACGTTTAAAATTACAGCATGTATTAATCAGGATTTATATAATTTATTTATTTTAAATAATAAAAACGAAGAAGAATTTTATGATTTGGCATTAATAGATACATATAAAAATAGTTTATTTATGAATAAATTATTTAGAAAAATTAGAGAAAATACAAATTTAGATTATTTAGAAGAAAGTGATGATGATGATATATTTGAAAATATTAATATAAATAAATTTGTTAATTTAGAAAAAAATTATTTAATTGATTGTGAATATAATTATAAATTTAAAAAATGGATACCCAAAAAAATATCAAATAATAATAAAATTATTACAAAAAAAAATTTGGAATTAATTTTAGCAAAAAAAAAAAATATATGTTTATATTATAAAAATGATCTCTGATTTAAATGAGCAATTTTATTCATTTTCTCAAGAAGGAGGCGCCAAAAGAAGAAGAATGTCAAAAAAATCTAAATCGAAAAAAGTAAAAAAATCCAAAAAAGTAAGAAGAACCAGACGCTCAAAAAAAACTCTAAGACGTAGACGCAGATAAATTATTTAATTAATATCATTTAACTTAATTACATAATATTTTATATTATTATATAATATATTATGTATGGTGGATTTTGGCCACATGATTATAAAAGATCATATAATAATTTAAAAATGAAGAAACGTAATTCAAAGATCTACAAAAAAAAATCAACTGGTAAAGGAAAAAATAAAACTAAAAGAAATAAAAATAGAACTAGAAGTAGAAGTAGAAGTAGTAGAAAGTTATTTAAATTTTAATTAAACATTGTGCTTCTTTACTCTTTTTAGATTTTAAAACTACATCTTTCCATATTTCTTGTTCATTAAATTCTTCACCTTTTTTTATATGTTTTATATATTCTATGTATTTATCGTTATTTGTTCTAATAATTTTATAATTTTTTTCATTATAAAATTTTTTACGTTTGTTAAATTGATTAATAAAACAATCATGTTGATCTATTATATCTATAATTAAAGGATTACTATGTTTTTCTCGTAAAATTCTACCAACTGATTGAATTATGTCTGATTTTGGTGTTGCTAATATTAATGTTGTTAATGAAGGTATATCTAATCCCTCCGCCGCCATAGCATATGTTGCTAAAATTAACTGTTTACTTTCACTTATTTTTAAATCTTTTTCTTTCATTCCACCTATATAATATCCAACGCTTGTTAAATTCTTTAATTCAACAGCTTTATATATATAATTTAGCAAATTCTTTTGATGACCTAACAATATTATATGTTGTTCTTTATTTATTTTTAATTCATTTTCTATTACATTTATTATAAAATCTGTTCTATAATTAAAATTTGATACCCTACTTAACATCGTTGTATGTTTTACATTTCCCCGATAATCTCTAACCACTTCATTATAGTCTTCGTCGTCCAATACTACATAATCTATAGCTTTTACTAATACATTATCTTCCTCTGCTTTTTTCTTTAGTTTATTACATATATCACCTAAGTACATCTTAAATACATGTGTTAAACCATCTTTCCTATTCATAGTTGCACTTAATCCTAAAGAATATAATGTTGTACATTTTCTTAAACAATTTGAAAATGTTTCAGATGAAATATGATGACATTCATCAAAACAACAAAATCCAAAATCATCAAATAAACTATCTGGATATGATTTCATTGATATAGATTGTATCATTGCTATTACTATATCTTTATCTTCTATATCTATTATTTGGCCTTGTATTATTCCTATTTTCGCATCTGGTAAATATTGTTTTATTCTCTCTATCCACTGATTTTTTAAAAATGTTTTATGGACAAATATTATTGTTTTCTTTCTTAATACTTGTATTATTTTTAACCCTAACACTGTTTTTCCTGCGCCTGCATATAACTCTATCAAAGCACTTCCCTCACTATTTTCCTCTTCCTTACTTCCAAATTTTATTGCTTTTAAATATGAATCCATTACAGTTTTCTGATAATCTCTCAATTCACCGTTAAATTTTAAATTTATTGATTTTCCTATTTTTATTTTTAATATTTTAGGATATCCAAATATATTTATCCCCCAAAATCTTGGAACATATATTTTTTTTTCTGATTCTAAATAAATTGGAAAACTATTTGGTTCTATTAATGAACCGGGAATAAATGGTTTAATTGTTAGTTCTTTTTTTATAAAATTTATTATTTTTTCATTCAATGATATTTTATATATAGAATATCCTTTATTTCCAATATAACTATTTATTAAACCATTTTTCTTTAAATTCTCTATTTCAGGTAATATTTTTTCATAAAAATCTTTATTTTTTGGACTTATTTTTTTTTTCATTTAGCTATAATAAGTATTTTTTTAGATTTAATATATTTTAAAAATATATTCAATTTTCTAAATAATTTTATTTTTATATAATATAAATGAAATTATTTAATAAAGCATATAATAACTTTGTTAAATTTAAACTTTTTAAACCTTATGAATTTATTTTGCTTGTATTATTATTTTTATATATAATTAGTGGTGTATCTACGCCATATTCCGTTTCTCCTTATGTTAATAATTATTTTATGTATTTATCTTTACTTGCATTATCTTTCTTATTATATTTATATGGTAACCCATTAGTTGCATTAGTATTTATTTTTACATCTTATGTTTTTATACAACGATCTAAATATACATCTCATGAATTAATTAAACCTTCTCAAAATAAAACTGATTCAAAACTCAAAGAATTAAATTCTAATTTAAAAGAAAAAACATTAGAAGAAGAAATTGTTGGAAAAATTGTTAGAAATAATGATAATTTGCCAAATGTATCTAATTATAATCCTGTTTTATGTGATAACCACAATGCATATACTATATAATTAATTTTTTTTTTTTTATATTTTTCAAGCCACCAACCTTTAATGTATTATCTAAATTCGATTTTATTATACGATTTGGTATATCTCTATATAAAAATGTACCTAATAAATATACTATTAAAAATATTATTATAGCTACTATAGCTTGAAATCCAATATTATCTGTTATTGTTTCCATTAAATCTTTATTAGTATTAATATTAAAAAAATTACTTATATCTTTGTGCATTTGTGATTCTTCATTATCTTCCTCCCCTTCAATAAAATCATATGGTACACAAGTTACATCGTCCCATTGATAATTTTCATCATTTGCTCCTGACATATATAATAATATAATAATATATTAATATATTTTTATAATTATTAAAATATATTAATTATTTAATAATAATATGTCTAGTGATAATACTGATCTTCGTTATATTAATAATGATGATATATTTAGTGATTTATTTGATACGGATGATATAAATAAACTATTTTTAAAAATATACATAAGAAAATATTTTAAAGTCATAAGCAAAGTACGAATTAGATCAAAAATTATAAATATAGCGTCTGGTGATCTTATAGATAGTGATGCTGCTATAGATGAGAAAAGGCGAAAACAGAATGCATTGGAGTATCATTTGTATTCACTTAAAAGTAATGAAAATACTATTGCAACTGATTTATTTTTAACGCTCCCTCATGGAAAACAACTATGTAATCAGTTGGATATTGATAGTGAAAATATTCCAGTATTTTGCAAATATTCGTCTAATATAGTACAAGATGAATTTAAAAAAAATAAAGCATCAAATATAGAAAAACTACTTACAGTAATTACTGCATTATATACCTTACATAAATCTAGTATGGGGGAAGAAAATACTCAAATCCGACAACTTAAAAATTACGCAAGTAAATTAAAAGATTTATTAAATGAATCCGACCCTCAAATTGAATCTCATGAATATTTAGGTATATTGTCGGCGCTTCATAAATTTGTATCAGAAAAAAGTACAGATACTGATTCGTCATAGGTAAAAAATTGAATTAGATAAAAAAATAATTTTATGTTCTGTATATATTGTTATTTTTTAATAAATATTTTATTTAAATATAATATTATAATAAAATATATATTTTTTTTATAAATATATATTTAATCTAAAAATGGACGTTGATTATTATCAAAAATTAAAGGATATGGCATGATAACATTTTTAGGACGATCAAACCATGGTTTAAAATTAATAAATTTAATATCAGGTTGTATTGGTTTAATGGGTGTAACTAAATTAGAAGAACCAATACCTTTTAATGTAGATTCAATATCGATTGAATTATTAGATAACAAGTCTCTAGATAATTTGCTAGGGTTATATAGTTCAGGAATGCATTCGGTAGTAGGTCTACCATATGATGAATTAATATATAAATTATGTTCTAAAGAACCATTATTTAGATTTTTTTCTAAATTATAATCAGTAACAGTATTACGATTTCTTGTTGAAGCCATATTATATTTAAAATATATTTTATTTTTATTAGTTTATTTAATTAATAATTTTTCAACATAATTTTTAAAATCTATAAAATGATTATCTTGATAATTATTTTTACAATATTCAATAAGGGATTGATGAAAAATAAAAAAGAAATCATATGAAAAAAATATTTGAAAAATATGAGAATTATTAATATTTTTATTATTTTCTTTTAAAAATTTAAAAAATGACATATTATTAGTGATAATGTTAATAGTTTCTAATATATATTTATTATTTTTTAAAAGATTATATAATTGAATAATAGTATTATCAATCTTGTTACAATCATATGTTTTTAATTTAAAAGCCTGTAATATTTGAGTTTGATAACACATAGTAGAATAGTTATTACTATTATCAATAACATGATAAGTACATAAAAAATCTAAATCATAAATAATATTATTCATATAATAATATTATTAAAAATATTATTATTATATTGTTTTTTAATAATGTATATATGCAAATATATTTTTATTTTTTATCTACATCTCTTGCATAATTTCTAGCACTTATACCAGTTCTGGTCCAACCATCCATAGCATCTTCGGGTATAGTAAAAGCAGTGTTATTGACTTGATTTTGTAAAGATTCGATTAATGGATAATTTTTATAATTAGTAAAGTCATTTTCCATTAAATTATTAACAGTTTTTTTATTAAGATCAATATTACCAGATTTTAATTGTAATTCAAGATCAGTGTCGCCAAGACCTCTTCCTAAATAAGGAACAGTTAAAAAAGGTCTAGTATTTAATGTTAATTTACAGGCAGGGTTAGTAATATGTGTATATTTTAATTCGTTATTGGTATCCATTTCACAACCTTTAATTCCTCCTTCATGTGAACCATTATAAAATACCTGAGGTTGCTTAGTAGCAAAATCAATTGCACTATTCATAGTACAATTAGGGTAATAATTTTCAAGTATATAATTTGCGTTGCTCATATTTTGAATATTTCTTTGATCATTAACAACATTATCAAATCCAATTCTAGAACTAGATTCAAATGTATATGGATAACTTGTTGTAGCAGACATATATAATAATTTAATATATTATTATTTTAATTATTAATTAAATTAATAAAATAATTTAGTTATTTGTAAAAGATTTAAATTGATTATCTATATCGTGTGCTGTGTTTCCATAGCAAAATTTAGCAAAATCTTTTTGATTATTAGGTATAGTAGTATTAGGCATAGTATGCCATTGTCTCATAGATTGTTCAAATTGAAAATTATCTCCTAAATTATTAAATAATTTATCATCCACATTTTCATCATTAAAATTATTTTTAACAATATCTTTAGTATAATTATTAATTTTTTCTTCAACGGCTTGATTATAAGATGGTGCAGCAGGTAATCTATTATTATTATCCTGAATTTCAGGTAATAATACATTCATTAATGGATTATTAATATCAGGATTAGTATAATTGTGTTTATATTTTTGATATAAATTTGTATTACTAAATGTTTCTTTTAATTCTGAATCTTTTTTATTTAAAATATAGTAAAGAATAATAATAATTACTAAAGTTATTATTCCAGTAAATAATAGTTTTAAATTTCTAAATAAAAAAAATCCAATTATAGTTGTAAATATAACAAATTTACTTATAGCGTTTAATTTTTCTTCTCTAGTCATTGATTGTTTTGGCCATATATCTAATATAGTATTTTTGTCTAATAAAATATAAGGATCAAAAATCCAAAATTTATCATTTGGTATTTTATTTTTATTGTTATTATTATTTATCATTTATATATATATTGCATAATTATTTTAAAAAAAAATTTAGACTAAAAATAATTCAAGTAATTTAATAATTAAATTAAATTTAGAATCATTTCATTGTATTCAATTAAATTAGGTTTAGTTAATAAACTATAATCAATTAATTTATTCTTATCGCCATATGTTTGAGGTTGTAATCCATTTACATTAATAGGATAAGGCCAGTGTGAAGTAGTTCTTAATTCATTAAAATATTTTAAGCGTTTAGTCTGTTGATTGCGATTATTTATAGTATGATTTTTAGGTAAATAACATAAATATTGAACTAATCTCTCTTCTGTATTGGAAATGCCATACTGATTTTGATGAAAAGTTCTAGAATCCCAAATAACTAAATCGCCTGGATTAACATTTAATATTTTTTTTGTATCTTTAATTTTTTCTAAATAATCGTGATCAATTAATTGCCAATTTTTATTAGAAGTAATATTTTTCAATTTAAAATATTCTTCATGTAAATTATGTGAGCCTTCATATACTATTAAAGTTCTCTCTTTATTTTTTGTTAAACTTACAAAACTTTGATAACATTGTAAACCTTTTGAATTTGGTGATTGATCAGTGTGTGTCCATATTTTATCTTTTTTATTACAATCAGGTGATATATAACAGGATCCATCAAATGATGTAACTAATTCTTCAGTATTCCATATTTTTTTAAAAACCTTTATTATTTTTTTTCTTGTTCTTAAATACCATGCATGTTCTTGATGTCCTGCTTGGTGAAATTTATAAATACCATGAGGGTTAATTTCTGAATGTATTTTATCATGATCAGGAATTGTATTTTTCCATTTATAAAATAATTCTTTAGCTTTATCAATTTCAGTAGTTGTTAATATATTAGGTATAATTACATATCCTTTTATTTTTAATTCTTCAATATAATTATTAATTATTAAATTAAAAATTTTTTCTTCAATTATTTCAATTCTTCTCTCTAATTCTATGATATTCATTATATTTTTTGTATGAATAAATTTATAATTATTAAAATCAATTTTTTTAGTTGTATCAATTTTTTTAGTTGTATCAATTTTTTTAGTTGTATTAATTTTTTTAGTTATATAAATATGATTATGAAAGTGTAAGATATGCACCAATAGAAATAATAAAAATACCAATAAAATTTTTTATCTTAATTTTTTGATTAAGTAATAATGCAGATAGTATAGTTAATATTGGTAAATAAATAGCAATAGCAATAGCTTCAAATTTGCCTAGCAATAATTTTTTTCTAATAGCAATAGACCATATATATAAACCAAATAACATATTAATTGAAAAAAATATCAATAAAATATAATCAATAGTGGGTTTAAAAATAATTTGTTCAGGAAAAAATAATAATAAAAGTAAAAAAGTAATAAAAAAAGAATTAATCATAATCTTTTTAATATCATATTTATTATTTAATAAATTCAACAATCCAATTTCAATCAAATAATGAGTACTTAAAAGAATAGAATATAATACCATTAAAATAGTTTTATATTATATAATGATAAGTTTTAATAAAAATAAATATGTGTTAAATTATTTTAAAATTGAATATAATAATTTAATTTAAAAATAATTAAAACACATATATATGATTTTTAAAATTTTAAATGCTTTATACAGTTTATGTTATAATATTTATAAAAAACTAATTTATTATATTTTTGTAATTTATGAAAATAATTATCCAATAAAACCATTAAAAGTATATAGACAAGATGCAAGTTATAAAAATAATAATTATAATAATAATGATTATAATGATTATTATAATAATGAATTAGCTTACATTTTAAATAATAATAATAGAAAATTAACTAGATCAAATAGTGATAATAATTTATATAATAAAAATAAAAACCTTTAAATGTAAATTAAAATTTTATAAACTTATTTTTTTTTAGGTTTTTTTTTATTATTACTTTTTTTTTTAGGATTTACATTTTGATTAGTTTTATTTGTTTTATTAGTATCAATATTATTATTAAATTCATTCATTAATTCAGATAAATTTTTATTAAGTTCATTTAAATTATTAGTTTCATTATTAATTTTATTAGTCTGAGTGTTATTTGTATTATTGTTTTTTTCTTCTGCTTTTTTACGCATTCGTTCTTTAGTTTTAGATAATTTAATATTTTGATCCATCATATGTTGAAAAGCATTATTATTAAATTTGCCACCTTTTGGTAATAAACCATCTAAATTCATAGTTTTAAAAATATCTTTCATATTACCCATACCAGGCATAGAACCCATATTTTTAAATAATTCAGATGCTTCTTCTAATATTTCATGTTCTTTAATAGATCCATCTTTCATTTTTTCATCTAATTTACCAGTAATTTTATTAACAATATTCATTAATTTATTAGGATTTTTAAATAATTGTTTAAATACATCATTAGTATTATCTATATTATCCATATCTAAATTCAAATCTTTGGTGGTTTCTTCTGCTAATTCTTTTGCTAAATTACCTAATTTACCATTAATTAATTTATTAATATGTTCAAATATAGTATCAGTATTAGGTAAATTATGTGAAGAATCGAAATTCATAAAATTATTAATATTAGAAGGATCAAAATTCATAAAATTATTAATATTAGAAGTATCAATATTCATAGAATTAAATAAATCGGCAAATGGTAAGTTATTAGATATATCAGAATAATTATTTGAAAAATCTTGATTTTTATCTGTAAATAGATTTTCCATTGATTTAAAAGTTTCTTCTAATTTATCTTTAAATTCATCAGTATTAATAGCTTCAAATAATTTTTCATTATCTCCAAAAGACTTTTTATCTTTAACATTTGTAATAATTGAAAATAAAATTAATTGTAAATATTTCCAAAATGTCTCTTTTGTTTTATTACTAGTAGTATCAAAATATAAATCACTAAAATTAATAGAAGGTAAAAAATATAATTCTTTTTCATTAATAAATAGATCTTCATTTTGATAAAGAATATCAAAAAATTTTAAAGGTACAATTTTTTCTACATAATTAATCAAATCAGTAGAATTATTAATAAATTCTGTATTATTTAATATATCATTACTGTTTAAATCTGTTTTAAGAATAATAGTATAAGAATTATTATTTAATATAATATCTTTTAATTTATCTGGAAAAGTAGTTAATAAATCTAATAATAAATCTTTAATAATTTTAGAAAATTCAATTAAATTTGATATATCAAAATCAGGGTTATTTTCCATTATGAAATAATTTTATATTATATATTTAAATACATATAATTAAATATATTAAAATTAAATAATATTATTTAATTTTAATTAACATTATTGAATTTTAATATATTTAATTAGTATTATTTTTGTAAATTATTTCTATTATCTTCATAAGATTTAATAGCATCATCATTTATTTTATCAGGTACATAATCTTCGTTGGGTGTTTTTATGTTGTCTTCATGATTTATAGTAGCATAACTATATAATTGTCTCATACCACCATCACCTTTAGCAGAAAGAGCATCGTGATCTTGATCCAAAAAACTAAAATTATCAGAATGAATACCAATAGTAGCATCATTTAATGAAAAAGCGCTTGGTTCAGGAGAGAAATTATCATTTTTTTGAATACTGGGAATATTATTTTTATTATTGAAATTTAAATATTCAATTATTTCATTCCCTAATAAAATTTTATAATTATCTTTAATTAACATTAATGCTGGAACACCAGTAATAGTATGTGGTAATATTAATTCTTGACCATTTTCTAATATTATATAATTTTTATTATTTTTATTAATTCTTTTGTCTATGCATATGAAATGTATATCATTTTGAAGATTGTTTTTACTAACTATAGATAATAAATTTTTGCAATTATTACAATAATTGCTGTAATATAAAATTGAACCCATTTAATATTAATAATTTAAAAAATATATTTAATAGTTTTTTTTAATTAATTATTAAATAAAAAATATAATAATCTAAATTGTTAATTTTATTGAAATTAAAATTAAAATTGAAATATAATAAATAAATTTCATATTATAAATATAATGACATCATTACCAAAAATAAGTAATTTAGATGAAAACAATGATACATTAAAATTTACATTAAGCAATATAAATCTTAGTTATGCTAATGCTATTAGAAGAACAATTATAGCTGATATTCCTTGTATTGTTTTTAAATCAACACCATATAATGAAAATAATATTGATATTAAAGTAAATAAATCACGACTTAATAATGAATTATTGAAACAAAGAATTAGTTGTATACCTATTCATATAAATAAATTGAATGATTTTCCGTATGAAAAATATAAAGTTGAACTACATGTAGTAAATACAAGTAATAATATTATATATGTTACGACTGAACATTTTAAAATAAAAAATATAGAATCAAATACATATTTAGAAAAAGAGGAAGTTAAAGAAATTTTTCCACCAAATAAAATTACAGGTGATTATATAGATATAATTAGATTAAGACCTAAATTGACAGATAGTAGTGATCCAGAAGAAATAAAATTAGAAGCAAAATTAACAATAAGTAATGCAAAAGATGATGCTACATTTAATGTTGCATGTACATGTTCATATGGTAATACATTAGATCCTATTAAAATTAAAGATGCGTGGGATGAAAAAGAGAAAACATTAAAAACTAAAATGGGAACTGAAGAAATAAATTTTGCCAAAAAAGATTGGTTATTATTAGATGCAAAGAGATTATATATTGAAGATAGTTATGATTTTACTATAGAAACTATTGGTATTTATACAAATTATAAATTAATAGAGTTATCAATAAGTATTATTATTCAAAGATTATATTTAATTCTACAAGTTTTAAAAAATGATGATAGTTTAATTAATGAATCAAATGATACATTAGATAATTGTTATGTTATTACTTTAAAAAATGAAGATTATACTATTGGAAAAATTTTAGAATATTGTTTATATAGTAAATATTTTCTAGAAGAAAAAAGTTTAGATTATGTAGGCTTTTTAAAAAAACATCCACATGATAATAATAGTATTATTAAAGTAAGTTCAAAAAATATAATTTCTAAAGATGATATAATTATTATGTTAGAAAATAGTGTAAATAATAGTATTATTATATTAAATAGTATTAAAGAATATTTTAAAGAAGATTAAAAATAATATTAATTAATTGTTTAATTAAAATAAAAAATATTTATAATATTTTTTATAATATTATAAATTATGGGAAATTTATGTAGTAAAGAAAAAAATAAAATAATTAATAGTAAAATATTTATTAATATTACTACACCTAATTATATATATAATGATATAGATTTATCATATAATGTTAATCATAATAGTCATATAGATAATACTAATAGAAATGATACTTATAGAGATGATAAATATTAAATTTACATATTTTCTTCTTCCATATTTTCTTCTTCCATATTTTCTTCTTCCATATTTTCTTCTATATTATTATTTTTAAATTTGTTATTTATAATAAACATTTGTTGTGCTGGATGTAAATCATTAAAATAATCAATAACTACTTTTTTATCAACTATTTTATTTTCCGATTTAAGTTTATTTATATATATATTATGTATTTTGTACATATGTATTTTAAAATTAAATGGATATTCTTTTAGCGGTTTTTCTTTTTTAATAAAACAATTAATATAATTAATATATAAATCTTGTGTGTAACTATAAACTAATAGTTTAAACTTATTAAATAATATAATATGTTCAGGATAATAAGATAAATATTCTTTAATTTTATTATCTTTTTTTAAAGATAAATAATTAAACTGTAATTTTGGTTGATTACCTCTTAATTTTCTAACATTTTCATAACTATTATTTCTAATTTTACTTCTAGTACCATCTATATTATGTAAAACTATACCAACACAATAATAAGGCATTTTATTATTAATAAAATCATTTTGAATATTATCATATGATTTATCAATTGGATATTTATTAATAAATTTAATATTAGTATTTAAAAAAATATATGGTGCTTCATTACAAAAATTATAAATATTTTTTTCAGTAACTTTAACAATTGGATATTCATTATTATTAATTTCATATATCTTTATTAAATAAATTAATGGTGTATGAATTGGTGTAACAATTCTATTATATGGATGTTGCATTAAAAAACTATATGAATACCTAGGATTTAAACTATTTAAATCAAAATTATTTAAATTACATGCTTCAAAAAACATACTTCTAAATGTAACATTATTATAATTATGATTTTCCATATTATTAGGAAAATACTTATAATTTTTAATATCATTGAAAAATATAATATTACCACCTACAGTAGATCGTGTAGATATTTCCCATTCATTATTATTAATATCAAAAAATACATTAATCATAGTACCATCAATAAAATCTTCTATCCAACATTCTTCTGTATTAACATATTTATTTTTAAAATTTTCAAAATTAATAGATTTTTCAGGACTATATACTTGTAGTTTGTTATTTTTTATAATAATAGAACGAAATTTAGATAAATGGTTAAATTTATTAATATCATGTTTTTCAAATTCTTTTAATTTTTCTTTATTATATTTAATAATTTTATAACTATTATTGTTGTAAAAATAATCTTTAATAATATAATTTGCATTATTTGTATTATTTATATTTTCTAAATCTATATCAGTTAAATCTATAATTTTAGTAATCTCATTAGATGTCATATGTATATTCTATATTATATTTATTATATATCTTTAACTTGTTTAAATATAAAAATTAAAATTTTAAATATATACATAAAATTTCTATTATAAATATAATATAGTATATTTATAATGGAAAAAGAAAATTATAAATTACAATATGGAGACATTATTCAAATAGATTCAGAAAGTAATAAAGAATTACATGAAATAAATTTTTTTATTAAATTTATTAATTCTTCAAAAATTGTGTTAATAAATGAAAATATATCTTATACATTAGATATTTCAGAAGATGGAAAACTTTTAGATGAAACTATAGATAATATAATATTAATTTATAAACAAAAAAGTCCAAGTTATATAGTTCAAAATGATATTAAAATTAACAAAAATATTTCAATATATTTTGGTGGAAGTTTACCAAAAATAATTAATGGTATAGTAACAAATACAGAAGAAGATATGATTGAAATTACATGTATACCTAATAAAGAAATTATTTATATTGATTTTGCATATTCAGGTATACCTGAAAATTTAAATATTGAAAAAATAATAATATCTGATAATACTGAAAATATAACAGATGATTCAGATCAAGTAATTAATAAAATAGATGAATTAGATGAATCAAATGAATCTAGTGAAAAAAATACAGAATATTTAAATTTAGAAAATAATGATGAATTAGATTATGATTTAACTAAAAATATAGATGAAGAAAAAATAAAAGAAATATTATTAGATGATTTTGAATTAGAAACAGAATATGAAGAATTTTATCATAATGTTAATGTTCCTGAAAATGAGAAAAGATATACTTTAGAAACTCAATTAAATGATTATATGGATTATAATTTAAATAAATTAAATAAATCTGATATTAATAATGATGTAATAGAAAGAATAAATTTAGAATTGAATAGATATAAAGAATTAAGGAATATATATTCTAATTTTGATTCAAATAATAATCCTGTTATTGCTGATGAAAAAGGTGAATTTTACAAACCCCTAAAAGAAATATTATTTAATTTAAATAAAAAAATATATTGGTTATTACCTGTTGTATATAATAATAAAATATTAATTAATAACAGCGAAGATGAATATGATGAAGATCATATAAATAAAATTAAAATGGGAGAATTTATACAACAATTAAATAATATAATTAATAAATGGGTAAATAGTAATTCTAAAGACAAAATAAATGATTATAAAACATATATTAACAATCTATTATCAGTATTTGATAATACTATGAAAAAATACACTTCAAATTTAAATAGTATTAATTCTAATAATATGGATGTAAATAGTCAAATTCTTGCCATAAATGATATATATGATGATTTTTATAGTTTTTGTATTAATGATAATCAAATTACTAAAAATAGATTTTCTACTCAAGTTTTTAATGAAGGTTTTAAAATGTTAGAAAGTGATTATATTAATAATAAAAAAATCTATAATTTAAAAAATTTAACAGAAAATGACAAAATGACTATCATTTCATTTATAACATTACCTTTACCTATATTTAATTTTTCTAAAATTAATTTAGAATATACTAATATATATGATAAATCCAATTTAAGTAATAACTTTTTAAATTATTTTGAATTATTAAATAATGAAACTAATATAAATAAATATATATTAGAAGAAGCAAGATTTAATGATTATTTAAATAGTGATAATACTATACATAACAACAAATTATTTAATTCTATAGCAAATTTTTCTATTGAAGATATTGATTCTAAAACTTCTAATGAAAAATATAATACATTATTAGAATCATTCATACCTACCAATAGTTCTATTATTAAATATTTATCAACTTATAATGATTATACAAATTTTAAATCTATTATTAATGACTTACAAGGATTAAATATAGATATTTACAATTTAAATATTAAAGATTATGATATTATTAAAAAATTATTTAATACTAATATTAGTGAATATAAAAAAAAATATAATCAAAATAAAGATTTATTAAATAAATTAATTAATATATTAAATTATAACTTGGAAGATAATACTTATATTTATAATTTTAATTTAATTAATAAGGATTTAAAAGAAGAATTATTTAATACTTATAATATTGATGAAAGTATATATAATAATAGTTCTGAATTAATAAATGATTTATTAGAAATTGATAATGGTAAATTCTTTATAAGTTGTTTAAATAAAAATATAATGGATTTACTAGTATCTAATTTATTAGAAAATTATATTAAAATTGCAGAAAAAAATAAAAAAATCCAAGAAACCGAAGAAATCGAAGAAGATTGTGAAAAATATTATTTATCTAAAAAATATACATCAATAGAAGATATACAATATGACGATAATAAACAAATATTTTTTGATTCCATATATGATAATACTTTATATAGTCTAAATAATGAATATAAAAATGAAAAAGAAACTATGGATAAAAATAATTTTTTACAATTTTTAACAAATAAAATAATGGATATTATGAACTTAACTAAAGAAAAAGCTATGAGAGAAGCTAATTCAATTATTGAAGAAAAAAGACAAATATTAGATGGTGATTATGCCTTATTTATTGATAAAGAAACTAATAAAAATTATATTTATATTAGATCACAATCAAAATGGATATTAGATGAAAAATTTAAAAATGATTTTTATATAGATTCTAATAAAATATTATGCAATATCAATAAAGATTGTATTTCAATAAATGATAATTGCTTTAATTCTAATAAAACACAACAAATAAATTTAAAAGAAAATACAGACAAAATTTTAAATAGTTTTAATGCAAAATACAATTTAAGCATTGAAGAACTTAAAGGTAAAATTAATGATACATATGATAATAATAAAAAATTCTTAAAAAATTTACTTAAAATTAAAAATGAAAAAAATATGTATGTTAATAATATTTTATTAGAAAACTATATACCTATAAATGATTCTATTACTTTATCTCCATATGAAAAATTGAAGGATAAAATATTAAATATTAAAGATTTTATAAAACGCCAAGATTTAATTAAAAAATTTTGTATAAAATTTACAAGAGAGTCTATTAATGATGAAAATAAATATTGGCTATATTGTAATAAAACTAATAATAAATTAATTCCTAAATTTATATTTAAATTAGCTAATGCATTTATTAATAAAAATGATTATATTACAGAATTAGATACTATATGTTCTGAACAAGGTACTATTAGTGATGATAATAATTACTGGGTTGATAAACATAGTGGATATATTATTAAAAATATTGACTTCTCTACTGATGAAGGTTATGATGAAAAAGGTTATAAATTAAATACTAAAGAATTATTAGAAAATGAATATAATATAAAATTATCTAAAAATATTTCTACTAATCCAGATATTAACATTATAAATAATATAATAAATTCAATAACTCAATTAGCAGGTATTAATTTAGAATTTCAAAAACAATTTATAATTAATAATGTTATTAGCATTTTAACTGCTAATATACCCACTAAAGAAAATTATGAAAAATTATTAGAAAAAAATAAAAAAGATGGGAAAAAACCACTACTTACATACGATGATACATATAATCAATTATTATTATTATTAACATTAACTTATATTATTGTTGCTATTCAAATTAATATACCAAATTTGAAAACTAAAAAAACTTTCCCTGGATGTATAAAATCATTTTCTGGTTATCCATTAAATAATGATCAAGATAAAACTAGTATAATTTATATTTCTTGTATTGCAAATAAAATTAAGAGTTCTATTAAACCATGGAACACTTTATTAAAAATGTCTGAAAATAATATTGCTAAAAAAATAGAAAATATTATTGAAAAATTTGTAATTAATGATAAAATATATATAGAATTAAGTGCTAAGAAAAAAGAATATTTATTACTTAATAAAGAAGAAATTATACCTGAAGAATTATCAATTACTAATTGGTATAATTTTATGCCACCACTTTATAATTTTAAAATTTCAAAAACTAGTATAATACCTTTAGATGATACTTTTATAAATGATATCAAAAAAATAAATAAAAAATCTTCTTATGATAATATAGTTGAAATATTGTTATCTAAAAATATTTATTTAAGTAATAATATTATTGAAATTATTCAAAAAATTATTGAATCTAATAGTATATTATTAGAAAATTCTGCAGGAGAACCATATTTAGAAAATGCTTGTTGCAATTCTAATATTAATACTATTTATTACTTTATTAAGAAAGATAAAACTATATTAGAAAATAATCAATTAATACAATACTATAAAAATATAATTCAAGATATACATAATTTAAATAAAGCTAAAATTTTATACAATGCTGAAAATACTAAATTAATTTTACCTGTAATCAGTTCTGATTTTAATGAAGAAACTATATATAAAGCTTTTATTTATTATTGCAATTTTGATAATGACTTACCTATTGATGACGAATTAAAAAGTATTTGTAATGATAAACCTAGTAATTTTGATAGTTCTAAAAATATTAAAGACATTATTGAAACATTAAAAGATAAAGGTAAATTATATAATAAATCTTCATTACAAGAACTTATCCAATTTATTAATAAGAAAAATATTATTATCTCTAATTATAAGTATCCAATAATCAACAATATCGAATCATTAAGAAATATTATATTTAAATATAACGAATCACATTATGATAATAACATCGATGAAAAAATGTTTACTATATTATATAATTTATTAGATACATATGATATTAATAATCCTAATAATGATAATACTATATTAGATTCTTTAAAAAATTATTTAGCCAAAGTTAATAATATTATTAAAATATCAATCTTAGACTATATTAAAAAATTACCTTCTGTTAATAAAGTCTTTAAAAAAAATATGGAAAAATTATTAGATTTTGAAATTAATATTGATATGCTTAATTTTTATGAAAATTATTTAAATAATTTACTTAATATTTTCCCTAATATTATTTTAAATAAAAATATTGATTATAATAAAATTCCAAAACATTGGAAATTGTCTGATTTACATAATAAAGATATTTCTTACATTATCGAAAAATATTATAAAAATTTAAATACATTTAATTCTACTATCGGTTTAGATCTAGTATTTAATATAATTAATAATAAATGTAATATATTTTTAAAATTAATAAAATTTATAAAATATAACAAACCTATTATTATTACTAATAATAATGGTAAAAATATAGAACTTCCTAGTATTTTTGATAAAGAATTTATAACATATTTTTACACTTATATTTTTTATAGTATATTTAATGAATATATTAATATTACTAAAAATGAAGAATTTTTATTACAAATAACTGAATATTCAGATTATAACAATATAGATATACAAAATTCTATTATTGATTATATATATGAATTTCTTACTATTAAAAATAACCATTTAGATTTAATTAACAATACTCATGATAAAATTAAAAATAGAATATCTTTATCAAAGGAAGAAGAAAAAGATTCTATTACACAATATTTAAAAGATTTAACTGATGAAGAAAGAGAAGTTGAAAATATATTCAAAAATAACAAATTAGAAAAATGGAATGCTGGATTACAAAAAGGCTTGACACAGTATGTACAAGATAATTACGATGAAGAAAGATTAAAATTAGAAAAAGAAATAATTAAAGAATCTAAATTAAATAAAAATAGTAATATTAATGAATTTAATAAAGATATTTTTAAATTTGATATGGAAGAAGATGAAAAAATAGAAAATGAAATAAATGAAGAAGAATTTAGTATGAAAAATATACCAAATGATGATGACTTTAGTAATGATGATGATGATTATGATGATTATGATGATTAATCTCTTATTGTTATTTTTTTAATATAAATTACAATTAATTTATAATTAATTTACAATTAATTTACAATTAATATTATATTTTATTATTATAATATTAATATGTTTTTACAATTTGTAAAAAAAAAATATTACTTTAGCATCTATTATTATTTTTTTTATTATTTTTATTATTATTATACAAACTAAACCTTTACTTATATTTAATA
>MDTG01338547.1_pt1 | contig 43181 bp, 78 predicted proteins | sample 811421 | NCBI WGS metagenome assembly MDTG01 (sample SAMN05326645, study PRJNA326480) | marine metagenome | isolation source: seawater | place: Pacific Ocean: South East | collected 2011 | reverse complement strand
TGAATGCCCAGTTTGATAAGCGATGCCAGCAGCTGGGTTTCGATGGTCTGCGCCACCCGGTACAGCGAGTCACCGAGGTCGTCGCCCTGAACAATTGCACTGGCAAGGCTATTGCTCACGCCATCAGCGACACCATTTAATAGATCGGTAACTATGTCGTAAGTCGTTGCTGCAATGTTGCGCTGCTCGTCGAAGAAGTCAGCAAGCCCGGCGCTATACCCGGTTTGCCAGTCTGCCTGTGCTTCATCGAGCTGATCGTAATAGCCCTTCTGCAGGTCAAGACGCTCATTCAGGGCATCCTTCAGTGCCGAGGTTTCTTGGTCATACAGGTTCTGACTGATGTCTCCGCTGTTGAACTGGCTTTGAAGCTGGCCTTGTTGGCGCTGGTAATCCTGCTGAATTCGAATTTGATCGCGAAGGCGCTCAGCGTCTTTTTGGCCAAGCCCGGACGCAGCGGCTTGCAACTGCAGGTTGTTGCGCGCCTGGTCAAGCTGGTCATTGATGCGCGCCTGAAAGCTCGCGTACTTACCCTGCTCCACGAGCATCTGCTTATGCAGGTTGACCGCATCAGCCAAGGCTACGTTCTGATCAAGTTGGGCGCGAATAGCATCCTGATTGGCCAGCAGCGACTTCTGGTCAGCCGTTAGAATGTCTTTGGTCTTGAGCTGGGCAATGGTCGCCTCGAACTCTGCACGCTTCTTCTGCTCGGCGGTGAGCGCGGTTTCGCTGGTCAGTTGCTCCTGAAGTGACGCCTCTTGCTTTTGGAGTGTGAGCAATAGCTGAGTGGCCGCATCATCCCGGTATGCTGGCGCATTGGCTGCCTTCTTGGTCGTTGGTGCCTTATCGCCGTACTGATCAAGCGCTGCCTTGCGTAGCTGGGCGATCTGCGAGTCGGTATAGGTCACGCCTCCCGCCGCTGCATCACGAACCAGCTTGTCGATTTTGGCGTATTCAGCAGTCAGCTTCTCAGCATTCGACCGCGATGACTGCAGCGACTTGTTAAGCTGATCCTGTGCGCTTACCGCGGCGGCATTCACCTTGGCTCGCTCACCCTGCCATGCTGACTCAGTGTCGCGCTGCTCGATCAGAAGCCCTAATTTAATGCGCTCTTGATCTACCTGCTGCTTGCCCTCTTCGCTCAGTGACTTAAGGCTCGGTTCAAGCTGATCGTATAGCGACTTAACGGCGCCGAGCGGCCCTAACACTGCTGCGTTGGCGGCGACCTTGCCGAAACTGAAGCCCGCACCGCCATCCGCACCACCAAGGGCGGCAAGCTGATCCTCAAGGGTTTGCGGGCGACCAACGCCGAGCATTTCGTCCCAAGCTTCAGCGGCAGCGTCTTTGATATTCTTCCAGCAACCCTCAATCAGCCCGAGATTCCCTTCAATCTCGTTTGCGCGTTGATTCATGGCCTCGGCGAACGAATCGATGGCCAGTTGAGCGGCGCCGGCAGCATCACCCTGCTCCTCAAGTGCTGTGATCTGCTGATAAATCGATGCGGTGAGGTAGTTGTACTGCTCGTTGAGTTTTGCGGATGCGGCGGCCGGCTCGTCTGCCAGGCGCGAAAACTCTTTGACTGTTTCCGATATCGCCTTGCCGGTTGCATCATTCATCGCCACGGCAGCAGTGGCCACGCCCTGGATCTGCTCGGCGGCAAACTTGCCAGAACCTGCGACCTCTGCCAGCGCAGCAGCAGCTTGACGCTGAGTGCCCACGGTGGCGTCGATTGCCTTGGCCATATTCGCCAACTGCTCAGCGTTCGTCCCTGCAACATTGCCGGTGAGAATCAAAGCCTTGTTGTAAGCAGTCGACTCATCACTGCCTTGCTTGTAGGCGATGCCCAGCGCAACAGCGGCCGCAGCCGCAAGGGTGAGCGGGTTAATTAACCCAAGCGCGTAAGCCCCTGTAGCGCGAAGCGCCTCGCCAACGCCGCCGAATGAGTCCTTGATCTGCGCGCCCTGCTGGAGGAACACAGTCAAGGGGCTTTGCCCGGCCTGCAGTGATACAGCGATGTCTGAGAATTGCGCCGGCAACTGCCGCAAAGCTTGAGCGGTCTGTTTGGACGACACGCCGGTCTTGCGAATGGCTCCGTCGATACTGCCAAGGCTCAAGCGACTGGCGTCAATCTGCGCCTTGTACTCGGAAAAGGTTTCCGTATCGATAAGCCCGGCGCCCTTGAACTTACGCAGCGACTCCTCTTGCTTGTCGAGACGATCCAGCGCGGCAATGACCGGATTAATCTGGCCCAAAAGCTTGCCCAGCTCCGTTTGCTGGGCCTTGAGTGCTGCATTGCCTTGTTTTACGGCGCTCTCGGTGCTTTTGAAGGAACCATTGGCCCCGCCGACTTTGCTGCCAACGTCAGACCATGCCTTGCCTACGCCCTTTGCCGATGCCTCAGTTTTGGCGCCGGCAGCCGTCAGCCTATCAAGGTCTGTTTCCGCCTTTTTTACGTCACTTGTATCGACGCTAAAGCCAAGCGAGGCAATATCGGTCATGGCCTAATCCTTTTCGTGAATAACTTTCAGCGCCGCGTCTTCCATGACCCGGATTGCTGAAAAGGTGTCTGGCCGGTCGGCCTTGGGTATTTTCTGGAGCTTGAACACTTCGCTCAGCACTGAGTAATCAATGCCGGTCGGGCCGCTCATGCCGATGCGCCATTGAGTGCCAAGAGCCATAAACACGCCGAACGCCTGCCAGTTTTCCGGCCAAATGCCAAATGAGTCGCTGATGCCATAGTCTTCGCGGCTGAAACCGAAACGGGCCAGTTCTGCATCGTCTGTGCCCTTCTCGTAGAGTTTCCGGGCAGCCGCCTTTAGTTTCCCAGGCGGGCCGGGCCAATTTCAGCGGCGTACTTGTTGACGATGGCGGTAATTGAGGCCTGGTAGTTCTGCTCGAGCTTGTTGATTGACTCTTCGCTGAGATCGTCGTCAAGCTCCCAGCCCGCCACAAGTTGCAGCACCGTTTCGGCATTGGTCAGCTTGCTTGAAGGGCCAAACAACTTGGCCAGCTCATCCTTGGTGTGGTGCTTGAACGTGAATTTGACGGGCGCTGTCTTTCCGCCCGGCACTGGAATTTCAACAGTTGCATCGAAGGTTGGAGCAGCGTCGAGACTGAACTTAGACATGGTTTTTCCTTGAGCATAAAAAAGCCCCCGATGACGAGGGCTTGGTTTCAGCTATTACGCTGAATAACGAACCGGCTCAGAGGTCAGGGAAACCGTGGACTGAAGGCCCATGATTTCGTTCTTGGTCAGAGTCGGGGTTTTGTTCAGAGTCACATAGCCGTTGTAAGTGATCAGCGAGCCGCTTGGCAGTGTCACCGTTACAGCGCGCGGTACACGGTCATCGTTGGCAGCAGACAGCAGGTCGTACCATGGCAGCGAGGCATCGTCACCAATGGTCATTGCAAAGCTGGATGCCGATTTCACGGTAGGGATCTGGTGCTCTACGTCTTCCTCAAGGAAGCTGTAGGTCACAAACTGCTGATCACCGCCCGAAGTCGTAAACTCGAGCACCTGCGTGATCTGGGTAAAGGCGCTGATCTTTTTCACTGATCCAGTGCCGCCACCAGACGGATACAGGTTGGTATCAGTGGTGTTTACGCCTTCAAGCTCGAATGTGTCGGTCGTAGAGTTAGCGACACGAACCACGCGAGAGTTAAGACGCGACCAGCCAGACGTTACTTCGATCAAGTCGCCATCAGCCAGGCCGTGAGTAGTCGAAGTGGCTACAGCCGGATTGGCGTTAGTGATAGCGGTTACGGCAACAGCGGAGCCGTAGGTTGCAGCGATGGCGACTACTGCGCCGTTGGGCAATTGAACTGCCATGGGTATTACCTCCTCGGATTGAATTTCCGGGGAGGCGTGCGTTCTAGCGGGGCCGGATGGCGTGACTAGATGGCGTGCCCGGTGAAGCGATTTGCGTTTGGGTTAAGGGTTTTCTTGCTCTTTAAGCCAGCGCTCCCAAGCAGCCAGTGCGGCCTTTGCAGCGCGGATTAAGTTGCGGTGCAACTCTTTGGTAATTTCGTTCATGTGCGCTCTCAAACCGTGTCGGCGCGATATGCGCACGAAACCGGCAAAGTGGTATTTACGTCGCCCTCAAGTGGCGCGGCCGCACTCATTGGCGACCTGACATAAACGTCGAAGCCGCTATTGGTCAGCCGTAAGTTGTTTGGGAATAGCGTATCAAGCTCGTCCTCAATGCCGCTGGCCGCGCCTGTGCCTTTGCCAGACGGGCCGACAATGCTCACCTGCCATACGCCACGGTAAGCGCGGTGCTCGCCTTCAAGGGTTTCGCTGTCAGTGGTGGCGGGCAGCAGGAACGCTTGCAGGTACGTTTCGCCTGATGCTGGAGTGAATTTGACGCCTTGATATGCGATGCGCAGCGCCGGAGTGCGAGCAGCTGCCCAGGTAGCAAGGCGCGACTCGAACAGGGCGCGGATTCGTTTATTGGACATTAGCGAGGCAACTCCGAAACAGCCTGATTAACGATCATTTGCCACTCAGCAACCGAGATACGGACCATTCCGCTCGGCGCCTGTGTTGACCAGCCCTCGTACTCAAGCCGGTAACCGTAAGGCAGGTTGTTCACCGCCCATATCGTGTTGGCGTCCGTGGTGTAGGTCTCGATCACGGCCGCCGCCTTGCCAATCGTGTTATTGCCCTGCGGATCGATATCGGGAAGCGTGCCGGTTGGCCTGGTGCCGATCCCGACCTGCCAGTTGCCGCGAAACCGCCCACCGACATAACCCTTGCCCGAGGTAAGGTCCATGCTGTCGTTGACCTTAATCCCCTTCTTCAGCCTGCCGCTTTTGGTCAGGTTGAGCGGGTCTTGGCGCAGCGCATCGTTGTAGCGGAACACCTCAAGGTTGTACTCAGTGGCGGTTTTGTTGGCTGCCCACAGCTCAGGATTGCCGACTGGCGACCGTTTGATTACTGCTGATATAACCCCGAGCGATGACTTACGCACGACCAGTTCAGCGTTTCCCTTGGCCTTTTCCACCCAAGCGGACAGGTCGAGGGTTAGGCTCATCTGCGTACTGAAGCCTTGTAAACGATTGGAGTGCCGGCCGGATTAACCGGAGTGCAGCCGATGAAGGTCCATGTCTCGCCGTCGAAAGTTGCCTTGTCGCCGGGCACAGGCATCCACGCCAAATCCTTGGCCGCAATGATCAGGGCGCGAATATTGGTTTCAATCAGCGTGCCGTTGTCGAACTTGATATCGAACGCTTGAACGGTGCCACCGCTCGCCGGAAGCACGACCACTGTTGCGTCTTCCGACTCGGTTGTTTCGCCTACACCGCCGGTTCCGGGGTCGTATTCGCCGTCGACATTGCGCGAGAACGGCACAATGCGGCCGTACTTGGCAATAAGCCGCAGCGCCGTTGCCTGCATGCGCACATAAACATCAGCCATCAGCCGCGACTCAACTTGATCTGACTGCTCGACTCAATCAAGCCGACAAACTGCGCGCTCGATTGCTTGCGTGCTGTTGGCTTGAGGGTCTTCGATGATGCGGCGGCATACTGTGTGTCGATCGCGCCCTCTACCCGCTCCTTGGTTACTGCGCCAGTGCGCTGCTCAGGCGGGTCCAGATCATCGGCGTGTATCTCTGCCGCCAAAGCCATCTGGCCTTGCTTAACCTGCGCCGGGATAACATCTGAGGCGATGGTGAAGCCGTTGCGGCAAACACCATAGCGCGGCCATGCACCGGTTTGATCTGGGCTGACTGCGTGCCCCTTCCATGGCATCGAGGTCATTTCGAGGTAGCCTCGGCGCAGCAGTGACTCTTGCGCCGTTTCGTCTGCCGGAATGGTCAGGCCGTAGTTGGCGGCGTAGGTCACCAGTTCAGCAGCCGTCGAGAATGAGTCGGCGCCGGGAACGATTAAGCCGTCTTCGATTACCAGCGCCATTGATTACGCCTCTTTCCAGCCAAGCCGCTTGTGATCAGCCAGGCAGGCTGGGTGCACTTCGAGTTCTTCGCCGTCTTTCTTCACCGTGATCAGGTGCGAGTTGTCGACTTCATCGTCGCCCGCGCCATCAGCGTTATCAGCGGCATCGATTTCGGCCTGAGCCTTTTCAATAAGCGCAGCTCGCTCATCGTCAGACAGCAGTGCAAATTCATCGGCATTAACGCCGCTCAGCTCAACAGCTTTTGCAAGCAATGCCCGCTTGGCTTTTTGCGCCTTGGTAAGTCCAGCCATTTTTCAATCTCCAGAAACAACGCAGGGGCCGAAGCCCCTGGTTGTCGTTGTGAGTGGATTAACCCATAACCAGCGCTACATGCTCGCCCTGCACGACTTTGAAGCCGTAGGCAAGGTGAAGCTCCCAAGTGGTCTGGCCGTACTGCTCAATTTGCAGCAGCAGATAGGTCATGCCCATTTGGTCGCTAATCATCGTTTGCTGGATGGTTGCGTTCGACGGGAAGATCGGCGGACGCATGATGCCGACAACAGCCGAACGCTCGAATGCGAGGTTGGGCGCGTAGCTGTTGCCAACAGTCATGGCATTTGCGGTAGCAATTTCCACCTTGGCGCCCGGGCGACCGAGAGTGATGGTGCCAGGAGCGGCAATACCGGTATTGACCACGTACTTGTTCGCAGCATCAGCGGCGAAAGTAACTACGTCGCCAGACAGGACGGTGCCCGTACCAGTAACCAGCGCCACATCACGCACGCCAGCAGCAGTTGCGCCAGAGGTCACATAGCTTGCGCCTGTGCCCTTGGTATGAGTGGTGATGCCTGCCGACTCGCGGATCTGGAAACCGAACTGGCGAAGCAGGTCACCGCTACGACGCTCAGCGTCAGAGCCAGCTTGATAAGCCTGCTGGATAATGCCCAGCTTGCGAGCCGCAACGCCCGCGCTTGAATCGATGCACAGCTGCAGGTCGGCCATTGGTGCGCCGTTATCGAACAGCACCTTACGCACGTCAGCAATGACGTTGATGTCAGTTGCGAACGGGTTAGTGCCAGCAGTACCAACAGCGCGCGATGCGCCCTGCTTGATAGCGGTACAGGCAGCCACTTCAGCCAAGTTGCGCAGCGAACGCATGCCTTGAGCAACCAATTGACGCACCCACTCTTGATCATTGCCGCCATTTTGCAGGCTGCGGATCTGCTCGCCGGTCATAAACCAGCTAACTTTCTTGGATGCAGTGATCGCAACGTCAACAGCCGAAGCGGTGGCGTCATCACCTTGCGGCGCGGTGGCTGCCGGGGTGAAGTCGGTCGGAGTGCGAACCGGGGCAACGGGAACCTTGACGGTATCGCCTACGGCAACGCCTTTGTCGTCAAAGTTCGCGTTGATGGCGCTTACAACGCCAAAGGGTTCGTTGGAAACTTCCTGCGCGGCGCTGTACAGCACTGGTTGCAGGCTAGTGAAGATGTTAGCCATCTGGGTATTCCTCTCTCAGAAACGAAAAACCCGCCAGATGGCGGGCCGTGGATGCGGTGTATTGTGTTAGCCGGTGACCGTCACGCCGGAGGCCATCAGTGCCGCGCGCTCTTTGGGCGACTTGGCATCGAAGGCTGCTTGAGTGATGGTCTTCTCACCGCTCGCCCCACCATGGCCCGCGCCGCTACCGTTGCCGGTCGCAGGGAACCAATGAGGACGAGCATCTTTCATGTCCGCAAACCACTCCTTGAGCGTTAGCGGCTTGCCGTCTTTACCGTACTTACCCTCACGGGCAACCGGATTGCCATCATCGTCAAGCTCGAAGTCGCGCGCCGCGGCGAGCATCGCGTCTTCCATTGCGTACTTGTGCACACCAGCCGCCGATGCGGCACCAATCACTTCGCCGCTCAGAACCTTTGAGGCGAACTTTTCAGTGCGACTTGTAGCGCTGGCTGCCTGTTCGCGCGCTGCATTAAGGTCTTTCTCGAAGCCGGTCTTCATGCGCTCAACGCGCTTAGTAAGAACGGTGTCGATATCACCCTTCGCGATCAGTTGGGCCTCCTCGTCGTCCGCGAACTTCGAGAGAATCCCACGTACAGCTTCAGGGTCGATGCCGTCGAAGGTCTTGAGCTTGTCGCTGGTCTCTTTGAACTTGCCGAGCAATTCGGTATTTTTGGCTTTAAGGCCAGTTACCGCCGTGCTGACTTGCGCATCGATCAGCGCCTGAATCTCTGGAGTGATTTCTGGCCCTTGGCCTCCACTCTCTCCGCCTTCACCTGCCTCTTCCTGAAAATAAAACTGCTTGAGCTTGAACATGTTTATCCCCTTGGGATGGTTAACGGCCTGGCCGCATATGAAAAAGCCCCGGCATAACCGAGGCTGTGAAAGTGTTACGAGGCTCTATTCCAGCTCAACTGCCACTTCGGCAGAGGCCAGGGAAAAACCTAAAAGCGCCAAATCACCGCGAGCGGTTATCGCTTTAATCTCATCCCTTACCGCAAAGATTTTCTTCTGATCATCTTCTGGAAGGTCGCAGATGTACCCCTTGAGCACTAGAAGCCTGGCGTTTGATTCGCTCATGCATCACCTGAATTGCGCGCATTAAAAAACCCGCGCTCGGCGGGTCTCTTGTTGAGTCGGTCATATGGGATTCGAACCCATGGCGGTTTTGGTATCGGCCTTGCAGCGGCCACCTATTCCGTCTATCTGCGTCAGCCTTAAACCTCTCGGCCACTGACCTGTAAACTTTTGATTTACTACTTAACGGCCTCAGGCGGCGGATTCCCTGCCGTCATAAAGTGAATGCGGTCATGCTTCCAGCAGTCGGCGCAAACATCCTTGATGATCGATGTGCCTCGCTGCCGCTTCCCATCCTTAATGATCACGCCAGCCGTAATGGACAGCACGCCGCGTCCGCCGCAGAAAGGGCAAAACAACATCCCGTCAGGCTTCGGCATGGCCTTAATCTTGGCCCGCACGCGCTGCTTATAGGTCGGCGCCTTGTACGGGACTAGAGTTAAGTGGGGCTTGTCGGTCATTGCGCAACTCAATCAGCTTGAACGCTCAAGATACCCCTACAACCCTGCCTTATCAAAGGCTGCAGCATCTTTGTCGCGCAGCTCGTCGATTGAAAGATACCGGCCTTTGTCGTTGTAGAACTTGTCGGGGCTTAAGCCGCCCTGGCGCAGCAGTCTGCCGCGAGTTGGGCCTAACACCTGATCCTGCCTCGCCGCTGATTGCTTGCTCAGCCACTCGCCGTAGCTCATATCTGCCGGCACCTGTCCGTCCATGCTTGCCCTTGTCCCTGCATCCAGATCATCAGCGTCGATGCCAAGCTCGCGCCACGATTTAACTATTGGTGTCGATGTGGATCGGCAGTTTGGGTGCAATCGACCAGGGCCAGCCAGCCATGGTATCGAGTGGCCGACCGGCTTGTGAGTATCAACCGTATAGACTTTGTTATCGCGAGGGATGCACCACTGCTTCGTTGTTTTCCCATCGAGCGTGCTCAGCCATGCGACCCTTGGTACTAGATCAGCATTCGCCTGATAGAAGGAGTCGCGCGCAATGTTTGCGGCATGGCTAATTGCGGATCGAACCACTGTCGCTACATCGTTGCGACTGCGATTAATCAGTCCGTCAGCGTATCCGTTCGACTTCTTGCCCATGATGCGCTGGACGATCTGAGCCGTTGTCTGGCCCTCGATCATCCCGACTCGAATGGCGTCACGGATCAGTACCGCGCGGCCTTCCTCAACGCCAGTCAGCCACTCCTTGAGCAATCGCCCTTGGAATGGCCGCGACATTGCAATCGAGCGAACCTGCGGCAGCGTGACAGCCACCAGCGGCACGCGTGATAGAACTGGTGCCGGTACGGTCGCATTGAACAGCTTGAGCTGGTATCCAGCCTCATACTCAACCAGATCGCTTAGATCAGTGGTTAGGGTTTCCGCTATCGACTCATAAACCTGCTTGTTAAGCTCCCGCACCGACTTGAGCACGGTAAGCATGTACTGGTTCGTGTAGCGGTCAGGCTCCATCTCTTCGATGGCGGCGTAAAGCTGCGCTGCGAGGTCTTTATCAGCCCGGTTGAGCAGTTTTATGATCTTGAGGACTTCGGCGTTGCTCAGGTGCTGCAGATCAATCTGGTGATCAATCGTTGCGGACTGTAGCTGTTCGTTAACCGTGGGCATTAGAGCGCGCCCAGCGCCGGACCTTGCGAATCAATACGGTCCTTCTCGTTCTCCCAGCTCAATTCGTCAGCCAGCACCCCACGGCGCTTGATCTCGCTGAACAGTGACTCATCGCTCAGCTTGCCCGCGGCATTCATATTGAGCAGGAACGGCAGTGTGGTTTGCTGGTCGTAGTCGACTTCAAAGTTGCCTTCTACTTTCACTGAGCCGCCGCTTTCCAGCTTCAAGTACTCAGCGAAGTACTGGAACACCTGATCAATGCAGTCTTCAAGCTGGCCAGCCATGGTTTCTAGCGGGCTCATTTCCTGAGCTGACTCTTCCTCGGCCTGAGTGGCGGTCTTGGTTGCCTGCTTCTCTTTGTAGAGAAGCTTGGCACCGGCAATGCGCATGTCGTCAACGAGGTCTTGCAGAGATACGCGGCCGGCGTCGATGGCTTTACCGGTGTGCTCGACCCACTTCATGTCGCCGCCTACCGGCAGTTTTGTCGCGGCGCTGGTCCCAACTTTCAGCTCCCACTCATCGTCGTCGATGCCGCTGACCATAAGCATCGGCACCCGGGCAACGTGCAGGATGTTGTCCTGATCGCTCTGGGACTGCCAGTGCTTGATGTTCAGGTGTCCCAGTTCGAGCAAAGGCGGCGTTGCCGTCATGAAGCCGGTGCGCTTGGTGTAGTAGGTGGCCAGCGGGATGTGTTTCAGGCTTGTGGTGCCTTCTTCATGCACCGCCCATACAACCTTCTTGTCCGTGCTTTCAGTCTTGCGGTAGGTCGTCCACTTGCCAACCTCAAGCACGCGAATCTGATCAATGCTCTTGAGGGCAAACTCGTTATCAGGATCTTGCTCTTCCACCGACTCCATGTAGCGGAACTGGCTAAGCATCTGCTCACCGTTCTGGCTATCGGATTTCCAGCCGAGAACCTGCCCTGGGCGAATGATCACGGCATAAGGCCGGGCACCTAATGCAATCTCGTCAGCGCGGGTTTTGACGTCTTTGGTCTTCGGGTAGTCGACGAACACATGGCAAAGGCCTTTATCCAGGCCTGTGCGAAACAGCTCTTGAGCCCACACCTGCAGGTTATTGCCTTGCCGGTCGATGTTCTCGGAGAAGGTAGCAATCTCTTTCGGGACGTCATCACCCAGAGTAATCGGCTCGGCAAACACCCGGCCGGTCATGTTGCTGATCGTCTCGCTGTAAGCCGGCAGGAGCGTGGAAAGGCTCAAGCGGGCTTCGTATGCGTCCTGTTCTTCCTTTGGCCACTTCGGCAGGAAGTTAGTCGAGGCTGCGCGCATCGCTTTCGTACCGCCCATGAGCGCGTCAACGATTGCCCAGTCCTCGCGCATTGCCGATACGGCTGCTGATACTGTGCTGGGGTCGTTTGCCATGCTTTTTACATCCTGAGTGGTGTGCTGGAGGCGGTGCGTTTACGTCTGCCTTTGGCTACTGCGAAGTATCTGAAAGCATCTGATCCGTGAGACGCCCAGTCATGCAGCGGCTTATCTTTCCAGCAGCCGCGCTTGTCGTCCCACTCTTTCCGGTAATTCTCGAGACAAGCTATGCCCTCTTCGCATTTCTCATCATCAAATGCGCATCGGGATAGCAGTTCGCGAACGTGCTCAATTCCTTCATCAACACCAAGCTTTGGCACTACCTGAAACTTGATGCTGTATTTGCTCCCGTCGATCTCATAGCCTTCTTTGGCTATCTCGCGCCGGGTCTTGCCGTCGCTTCCGAATTCACGGTTATCTATGTCATGCGGCCCCCAGTGCTCGCCGTAGGTATACCCACGGTCTTTAAGCACCTTCATGTAATGCCGCAGACCTTCGCCGCTGTTCTCGTAGTAGTCGATGACGTGGAATTCTTCGCCAATCTCGCGAACAAACCAGATCGCCGTGGAGTCGCCAACACCGATATCCCAGAAGGTGTGCACCGGCTGATGGCTGTTATCTGGCAGCTTGCCGATTCGATTCTTGGCGTAAAGCGCTGCAAATTGCTTGGCGTAGTAAGCGCCTTCGATTGACTGCTGGAAGGCCTCAGACGGTAGCGAGGGATATTCCCGCTTCATATCGTCGCCGAGCGTTCTTTCCTTGGCTGCGTACCACGTCATTTGCTGCTGCGTAAGCTTGACGCCGTGTCTTGCGGTTAGCTCTGCGAAGTAATCCCTCAGCCGTTGCGGGATAGATCCGGCAGCCTCAAGGGCATACTCGGCATTCTTCCACCAGGCGAAGAAAAAGAATTTCCAGTCCAGCAACCCCAGTGGTGAGCCAGATGCCTGTTGCTTCTCGGCCTCTTGCGAGTAGTCGAAGAAGTAGCCAGCCCTGCCCTCTGCCGTAGACTCAATCGTCACAAAGCAGTCAGTGGCTACAGCCTCAAATGCACCGGTAACAATCTCGCGGGCCTTGTGCGGGAACTTGGCGCAGATCTTCCCGAACTCCGACACATGCAGGTAGCGAAGCGTGCCGCCCCGGAATGATGTGCTGACGTAAACCGAGCCGCCCTTGCTGAATACCAGCTCACCAGCAGCGTCATTGCGCGCGGGGTTGGCTGCTCGTATCTCGGCGGGCAAGTTGTCGTAGGCGTATTTGACCTTTTCCCTGAATAGCCGCTTGGCATCATTCAGGGTGTGGGCAATCAATGCGCACTTGGCTGACTCAAATAGGGCCGCGTCGAGCTGGATAATGCAGCACTCAGTCGTAAAGCCTAACTGCCGGGCTTTCAGGATGATGTTTCGAGTGTGCATCCCTTCAAAGTATTCAATCTGCTCTGCTGTCATCCGGAAGCGGACTTTCTTGCCCTGCTTGTCGGTGATGAAGTACAGATTGTTCAGGCGCCATTGCTTATCCCGAAGCAGCTTCATGTGCTCGGGCTTCATTTAGGCTTCCTTCGATAATTCGTCCATCAGCTTGGAGAGTTCATCCGAATCTCCTGGTGCGTCTTTGTCATCAAGGCTGAATGCCTGGCGCTCAAGTATTTGCAGGTTCTTCATGGCAGATGACAACTGGAACAAGGTCTTGGCATTACTGGGCAAGCTCACCGCTGCCATCATGCTTCCGCGCCGAATGCCCGACTTGTCATCGCGAGTGTCTTCTTCGATTGCGTCTTCAATGGCTTCTCGCTGCTGAATGGTCATCAGCAGATCATCCATCAGCAGATCAGCAAGGTTTGTTGCCTTGCGAATATCGCGACGGTGCGACCGAACTACCCGGGCGCCTTCCTCTGCTGCTTCCTCGACAATCTCAGCGTCATACTCAGGGTTCGCACAATGTTCTTCGCGAACCTCACCGCGAACCAACTTATTGCGAACCTCTTTCCTGACTTGTTCGGATAGATCACGCTCCCATCCGCCGGCCTTAGCCCGCTTACGGATTGCGGTATCACTTACCCCGTTGCGATCAGCAATGGTGCGGATAGACAAAGCGCCTGCCCGAAAGGCGCGCTCAATCGCCTCCCAGTCAGTTTTCTTGTCTTTCACTTTGAAACCTCATAAGTGCGAACTGTGCCGCCTGTATAGATATCCCGCTTCATGGCGGCGCGCACTGATTCTTCGGCGCTTGCGCCCATATCCATTGCGGCGATGGCAAATGCGCCACCACTGCCGATAGCATCAGGATTTTCCAGGTCAAGCTCTTGCTTCCAGATACCTGTCTTGTCGTCATGGCCAATCATCATTAGCTTTCCGCCATCTACGGCGTAGCCTGAGCACTCAACAGGAACCGGTGAAGCCGTACCGAAGTAGGCGGCGATCAACGCCTTCTCATCGCATACCGCGCCAGACAGGAAGAAGCTGACCCCATCGACTAACTTGAACTTCAATGAATCATCAGAAACGATTCGCTCACCTCTGACCTGACGACCATCACATGCAATGATGCCGTCTTTGTAGGCGATGGTTGTCATCACTTCACCCTGATCATTTCAACGGTGCATGCCCGCTTATGCCACTTACCGACCTTATCCATGTCGGGCCTGCATCCGGTCAGGTGCATCGTTGCTACCACGCCCATTAGGTAATAAGGCCACCACCAGGCATAGGTCAGCTTGGCTTCAATGGTTAGCTTAGCCATGGCTCAACCTCCCAGTGCATTAAGGCGTGCAATCAGCTTCACGATGTATGCCTGCAAGCCAAAAATCTGCTGCCGCTGTTGCTCTACTGCGTATTCGAGATCGGCGCGAGCCTGTTCAGCATCGGGCGTAAGTCTTGGGGTTCCTGCATCAATGCTGCCGGCGGTTCCGGTATCACCGGCATCACGCACGCAGGTGGCGTTGACTGACACCCGCTTACGGCCAGCAGCAATGTCAGCGCGGAGCTGATCGTTAGCACTTTTGGCATCGGTAATGGCCTTTGTGTATTCCGCATCGACCTGATCGCGCTCATCAACCAGCTCACGACTGAGGCGCAGGGTGTTGCTCAGCGACTCAGCGCGGGCGGTTTGGGTGTTCAGTTGTCCTTGCAGCTCAATCACATCAGCTTGGGCCAGTGTCAGCCGGTAATGCTGGATAGCGAATGCAGCGCAGGCGGCCAGCAGCAGCCAAGCCCATATAGGGATCAGCTTGAGGATGGCTGTCACGACAGCACCACCCCAAGGCAGAACATCAGATCCATCAGAACCAGAAACAGACAGGCCGAAGCGGTCAGCACCCAATCAAAGTAGCTTCCGGCGCGATACCGCTTCACCGTCACCCGGGCGAACCAAAGCGATAAGCCGGTCAGCACCGCGATGACGAAGTAAGCGAGGATCACAGTACCACCACTTCAATCAGCTGGATGAAGTACACCGCCACACCGTCCACGATCAGCGCCGCGCCCGCAACAAATCGAACGACAGCCTTCATCTTGTCGTCAGTTCGGTGGCTCAGCATGTAGAGCACTACGCCAAGCGCAATAAGCAGTAGCGGAGCCATAACGTCACCTATTGAGCTGACATGCATGTGTCGTAGCGCTTGAGCTGACGAGTCCACACCCCGTAACAACGCTTGTTTCCGGGCGTTGAACAGTCATATCCAGCGGCATATTTGTACTTGAGCAGTGACTTGCAGGCTTGTACGTAATTACCGGCCAGCAGGCTCGCGCGCATTGACGACTTGCGCCATGTGCCTATCCCGTACTGGCCGATGAAGTCGATATAAAGGTCGAACTCTTCCTGATAAAGCGTGACGCCTGGCAGTGACTTGGCCAGGTCTTGCTCATCCTTCGATATCAGGTTGCGGGCGAGGATTTCAGCCCGCTTGCGTGTGATGGTGTCGCCCATCCTGACCCGGCCGCCGTCTTCATACCGGGTTGAGCCGTGACCTATGGTTGGTACGTCGCCCTTTGTGGGGATGACCGCGTGACCAGTAAATCCTTCGTGCGACTGCCATGCAGAGAAGCCCGCCGCGCTTAACGTCAGCGCAATAACGGCAATTCGCTTGCGAATACTCATTCTTCGGTTGCGCACGCTTCAGCCGGTGGATTTTTCGTCCCGTGGCGAAGCAGCATTTGCACCTCAAGGTCATTCAACCGCTTCTCGCGGTTATCCTTGCGCACCTGGTACACGATGTTGGCTACAAAGGTCAGCAGTGCAGTGAGTATGCCGATCACGATCCCCCACTCTGTTAGGGTCAGGCCAGAACCAACTGATGCGGCGGCCCCTACATAGCTCAGAGTGTTCATGGATTTATCAGCAACTGTACTCATTGGCTTGACCTCAGCAGGCCATCGGCCATAAGGAGCCCGCCGATTTGTGCGTGGCGCACCCTCGGTCTAACGATGGCGGCAGAGGCCTGGCGGGCTAATTCAGGAATAAAAAAGCCCGTCAGTGGCGGGCAAGGGGTTGCATGGGGATGCAAATCAGATCGCCGCGCCTAAATGGGTAAGGCACTGGCTATAAAGTCGGTCTTGCGCTTTTCCGTCCAGATCATAGGGCAGCTTTTTAACTGCCAGCGCACACGCAGCCATCTTTGTTCGAGCCTTGTTCGACTCATCGATGCTGTAGGTGCGGTCGTACTCAGAATGAGGGGCGCAGCCGAGTAGCAGGAACGCCAGAACACATGACTTGATCATGCTGGGCACTCCCGTTACAGGAATTTATGCGCGGCTTTCGCCAAAAATGGAGCGGATATGGAGATTCGAACTCCAGCAGCTCGGCTTGGAAGGCCGGCGACTCACCTTGAGCGTACCCGCTTAAATCTGGAGCAATAAAAAAGCCCCACCGGTTAAGGCAGGGCTTTTGAGCGGACAAACCGCAAGTTAGAACTTATTATGGCCAGCCGGCCATTCCGTGTAAAGCTATATTTGACCAAATTAGCCCTAATCAGACTTTATGCTGCCGCCCTTAGCACTAGATCGTTTTCTATCAACACGCGCGCCACTTCCGCAAAGCCCTTGTCAACTTGATCTTCAAGCCACTGATTAGTAGTTGAGCGCCACCGGCGAAGCGTTCTATCTGGCGTGCCTTCGTTATCCCAACTATTCACGTCATAAAACGCATCAGGCAGCCCACTAGAGCGCTTGGCGCCCTTCTGGCCGCGCTTCTGCGGGATTGCCCAGGCGGTTACCGCCTTCATGCGGAAAAGATGGTGTGCCGGGGTCACTACTCGCGGTACAAGGTAATGAACGGCTTGCGCTCGCTCTATATCGTTAATCGAATACTTGGCCACCAGAACCGCCCAAAGCACCGGGCTCAATTCCTTGTGCAACCGACTGCGCGTCATACTGTCTTGCGTCAGGCGCTCAGAATCACTCAGCGGGCAAGGGTTCGATGCGGGCGGCTCTTCTGCAAATCCCGGCTCGTACTGGCGCTGCCACGCTGCCTTCTTCGTGCCGTCGATGGTTTCGATTGCCATGATTCGCGATATGGCGTGTGCTGCATCTCGGTAAACGGACATTATTGCTCTCCCCTGCAAACCCTAATTATTCAGCCTGCTATGCACGGACAATGCTCTGCACTGCATTCCGGGCACCGCTTAAAACCGCTTTCACCAATCGACTGCTGCTTGTCGACCTCGATCACTTCATGCGCTTGAGCCTCGGTATCCACGTAGAAGCTCGGTGATGTTTCGCCGGGGCGCGTAATGTGGAACCGCATGAGACCGGCGCCCGTATCTTGGATTTGGTAACTCATGCCGGATCATCCTCGCCATCAATCAGCGCTATCGGAAAAGGCAAAACTTCTTGAATGATGAAGGTCAGGACGCCAACCATTTGCGCTTCGGTCATGCCGTCTTCAATGCCCTTCTTGACCACCTCGATTACGGCGGATTCGAAAAGGCCCTCGTTCTTCTCGTTGACCTCGCGCACGGTCGGAGGCTGGCGAAGCTGGGTTACGTTATCGACCATCACGATTCTCCTGCTGGTGTCGTTCGCAAGCTGTCTTTGCGTCTTGCAGGCTCTGGCCGGCATAGATAATCGGCGCGGTCTTTGGCGCCCGGGCGACATAAACAACTGCCGTTTCGCTGACCTTTGAGCGGCTGATCATGTAGCCCTTGGGCGACTCGATCCGGTACTTGCTTTTCTGATCCCAGATCATGCCGCCGACCTCTTGAGTTCGCGCACAAGTGCCCGGTACTTGGCCGTGATCGCTTTCAGGTCGTCGATGGTGTACTTGCGGCTGGCTTGATCGGCCTCCAGCGCCTCCACTGCCTCGCGCCCTATGCGCTTGATCAGGCCAATGCGGTAATCCACTGCGTTGCCGGATAAGTAGCGGTTGTCCTGCTTGCTTTGGGCGTGGCAATTGCGCTCATCAAACCGAAGATGCGGCGCAGAGCCGACGCTGCGATAGTGCCCGGCATCGACTGCGTTCCCTGCCCAGTCAAGTGGACGCGCACTTGATATGCAGTTGTGGTCGGCGACCCGATCACGCCAGCGGATGAACTCGTTGAATGCTTTCTGGGCCTCGCGCATGTAATCGCCGCGGCTTTTCAGCTTCTCCTTGCGAACCTTGATTTCCGCACGATCAACCTGAATCAATGCTTTGCGCTGCTTATCGCTTTTCGACTTCGCCAGCACCACCGCGCAAGCTATACCGCATGCGACCTGCAGCGGTTTTGAAGGGATAAAACGCTCCTTACAGCACCGGCATGTCTTTGGCTTGGGTTGCTTGGCTGGGAGGCTCATTGTTCGTCCTCACTCTTCGGGAATACATGCCAATCACCGATGCCTCTCCATGATCCGCGCCCACCCATATGCGCAACGCTATCGGCAGACGACCATAGCTCGACAGAGAAGAAGCCAAACCAGACTGATGGTGCGTACATCCAGTGTGGAAGCTTGCGCCTTCTGAACCCATGGACCTTGCCGCACGCCCAACAAAATCGAGTGAATGAAATGGCCGCTGCGGCCGCATAAAGCACACGCGCGACAATTCCAGCCAGCTTCACAGCAAGCCAAAGATTCGCCCCCAGCCCACACACCAAAACCCACCAGACATACAATTCAACACCCATCACGCCATCACCCCCTTCGCCATTTCAACGCCAGCCATAAGCGCCCACCAGCACAGACCGGCAACGATCATCATCAGGATCATGGAATCGACGTAGCTCATGCCTTTCTGCTTGGATTTCATGCTGCCACCTCCCCTAACAGGTCATCGAAAACCACGCCATTTGCGGTGAATTCATCAACGATTCGATTGGTGTATGCGATGCCCTGGGCGCGTTTGAACAGCCGGGTTACCGGGAAGCCATCAGGGCCGAACAATGGATTTCCGCCCATAAGGTCCAGCTTCTCCTCGTAGGCCAGGTGCTTCATGGTCCGATCCCACGCAGCACGGAAATCCTCGTCTTCGTTCATCAGGATCTGCACGCCCATATGCAACTTGCAGTACTTGCGAGCCTCGTCCACGTCGCCGATCTGGGTCATCTGCGATATGCGCTGATAAAGCGCAAACCAGAGGGCGTTTTGATCGAGCGTGCGGTCTTTGCCGGGGCGGAAAGTAACCACTACATACTTGTGCGCCCTGTAAAAATTGTTTAGCTGCTTCATGGCTTCGGATAGCTTTTGCGCGCTATTGACGCTGATCTTGTCAACCATGAGCCACCTCCCGCACCGCCTCGCCAACACGCTTGCGCATATCAGAGACAAGCTGTTCATCTGCCGGGCTGACATGCACCACAAGGCCCGAAACAAACTCGCCTTCGTTACATAGCGATTCAGCCTCAGCAAATGACGACGCTTTAACGGTGCGGCCGTACTGCCGGAAGTCACGCACATAGGTGATCTCGTAATCATCCACGGCGAGCCTCCTTGATTTCCGCGCAGTCAATGCAGAGCTGAACACCTGGCACGGCCTCTCGGCGCAGTAGCGGTATCTCGCAATCACACTCAATGCAGTTCTTCGCGCTGTTGCCATGAAATACCACGCGCCCGGCAAGAGCCCGGCTTAGGACTTCTTCGGCGTAGTCATTCGCCTGATCGATTACGTCAGCCATTAGCGTTTCCCCTTATAACGATCGCTTAAGCTCGCCACATTCGACTGCGGCTCAGGCTCAACCCATCCAGCGGCTAATTGCTCAAACTTGCTGTGCTTGCCGATAAAGGCGGTGCGAACAGTCCCGACCTCAATGTCTCGCCCCTTACCGATGATGATTTCAGCGATGCCTTTGTATTCGCTGTGTTCGTGGTAAACCTCATCGCGGTATACGAACAGAATCACATCGGCGTCTTGCTCGATGGCGCCTGACTCGCGTAGGTCTGAGTTCATCGGGCGCTTGTTCGGGCGCTGCTCAAGCGAGCGATTTAACTGACTGAGCATGATCACCGGGCATTGAAGCTCCCGAGCCATCAACTTGGCGCCCCGGCTCATGGCGCTTACGGCTTCCGTGCGGTTGCCTGACCCTGCGCCCTCATCCATCAATTGCAGGTAGTCGATGACGATCAGGTCTAATCCGTAACGGCGCTTGTGACGGCGTGCAGCGGCGCGTATGCGGCTCATGGTCATGGTTGGGCGATCTGACATGTAGAGCGGTGCCTGATTAATCTTGGCGGCTGCAGCAGTCAGTTCTGTTCCGTAGTCGCGTGGAGCGCTACCGTTCTTGATTAGCTGCAAAGGGATCTTCCCCTCTGCCGCCAAGAACCGGTCCATCAGTTGGCCGTTGCTCATTTCCAAACTGACTACAAGCGTGCTTTTACGCTGGCGGATTGCCACGTCTGCAGCGATATTCATGGCCAGCGTGGTTTTGCCCATCGCAGGCCGGCCGGCAATGATGATTAGCTGCTCGGGCTTCATTCCCTGTAGTTTTTCATCAAGGTCAGGAATGCCGGTCGATAGTCCGTCAAGGCCTTCGCCTCGATCGCTTCGCGCCTGGAGGGTTTCAACGTGCTCGATCAGAACGTCTGAGGCTTTGGTGATTTCTGCTGTTGCTGACTCGCCGTCGATAGCCATCATTTCGGATTGAGCAGCGGCAATTTTCTCAGCGGTCGGCTGATCGCTGTGCGCGATTTCGTTTATCCGGTCGCTGCAAACGATCATGGCCCGATCAATAGCGCGCTCTTTGACAGTGGCGGCGTATGTTGCAGCGTTGGCCACGCTTGGCGTGTTCTTGACGATTTCAGCGGTGTAGGCCATGGCGTTAGTGCCGTCAGCCATTACGCCCACATACTCGCCAACGGTCACGAAGTCGACGCCCTTGCCGGTAGAGTTCAGGTCGAGGATTGAGCGGAATATCTCGGCGTGCTCAGGCCAATGGAAGTCCTCAGCGGTTAGGTCGGCGGTCAGTACGTCAATCAGTTCAGGCTTGAGCATCAGGGCGCCTAATACGCCGTGCTCTGATTCGAGGCTGTAGGGATCACGCATTGTAATTGCCCTCCACAACCTTCACGAAGTTGCTGGAGTTGATCAACCAGTCGAAGGTTGCCCGGAATGGCTTGCCGCCGTTGCGGCCAGGTACTTTGCCGGTAAGGAACTGCGACGCCTTCACGGCCATGAAGTACTCTGCCCAAAACCCAAGGTCACGGTGAACATCACTTTCACGCCACCGGGCCTGCAGAGTGCGCTTGCGTGTCTCGGTCAGAATTGCGACTGCTGGAAGCTCAGGAAGCGCCTTGTGGAATAGGTCAACAATGGCTTGGTGCGGACAGGCTGGCACCGATGATTTAGCGCGTTCGATTTTGGCTTGAGATTGATCGGCCGATTGGGCGGGTTGACGCTCGGCGTCGACAAGTACCGAAGGTACTAACTTGTCTTTACTGTCTTTAATGTGTGTCGGAAATAACACTAAGGACGTGTCAGAAATAACACTCTGTGTCGTTTTTGATTTGTCCTTTTTATCGTCGTTTTTGGCGTCGATTTTCCACTCAGAAGAAGGTGAAATTCCGATTGGCGCCTTGCTTCCGCCATCACGATAAATTACACGCTGACGGATAAGCTCACCGATGATCCGCGACACGTTCTCACGGGCAATACCAGACAGCTTGGCGATGTTTACAGCCGGTATGCGCGCTGTGGTGACGTTGTAGCCTGCGGTGTAACGATGAATGGCCAATGCAACACGCAACTCACGCCCTGACAGGTCTGCACCTATCAGGGCCTCGTATAGATCGTTGTCCATGCGGGTAAACCCCTGGGACTTGTTAAGGCTGATTACGTTGCTCATTCGCTGTCCGCCTCGGTGCTGATTGAACGCTTGCAGGACAGCGACGCAATAAGATGGCCAAGGCATTTACGCTTAGCCTGCTTCTTAGCCTGTGCGGTGAATTGAAAGGCAACATCAGATGCAGCCTTGATGGCTTCTGCTTGGTGGTATTCGCGTGAGCCGGTGTTTACTTGAGCGGGCGTATCAATGGCTAACAGGGTGCGGCTCAGCTCATGACTGATAGTGCGCGCCACGTTTCGGCTCAGCGCTAAATGTGGCGCATCGCTGGATTGGGTATTGATTTGTTGATGTGGTTGCATAAGAATGGCTCCACTACGTTGTTGTTGAAGAGCCCGGTTGCAGCCGGGCTTTTTATTGCCTGAAATTCAGGCGAAATGGGTGCCCAGCCGAGCCGTGCTATCGTTTCGTTTCCACACCAAACGAAAGTCACGGAGGCCGGACATGACAGAAATATCCGAAGAGCACATTGCCGCAGTGCTCAAGCAAATCGCAGAAAGTGATAAGCCTTTAAACATCGGCGACTTGGAAGGCGACGAAGAGCTGAACTTGCTTGCGGTCCGTACGCTTAAGCTAAGAGGCGAGATCACTGGGAAATTTCTCGACTGCTATCGCCGCCCTGGCGATCATTCAGGGCGCTTTCTGGCGGCAGCGGCGCGACTGGAGATCGCATAGCTGAATGCTCGCTAACCGGGCGCTTTACAGCGGTCAGACCGTTTAGCCGTGCAATGCACCAAATCAGCTGCTTAGTCTCTTGGTGGAGGTTGTTGCACGGCTCAATTAAGCGAAGTCCGAAGACGGCCTCTGCCTCCGTCACTGCCTTGTCGAAAATCGTTACCGAAGATAGGCACTCTTCAAGCGCCGTTGTAATTTCGTCACGTTCTTCTTGCGTTAATGTGATCATCAACCCTCCTCTTAATCAGCCGACCTTTGAAACGTTCTGCGCCGGACGCACAGCAGCCAATAACGCTTGCAACGTCCGCATTTCATTAGCGATTGCCGTTTCGATATCGCGGCGCTCTAATGCTGTAAGCACGTTGTCTTCAAGAGCTTCCATGACAATCTGAGTGGTGTTGGCTGATTGGCGCAGGTTGTCCATCAGCGCCTGTGTAGGCGTCTTTTCCTCGACCACATATCCACCTTGCAGCTCGTAGCCGAAGTCTTCGGCCAGGGCGCGCAGAGAACGGTGGTCACCGCTGTGCAGATTCACTTGATAGAACTGGGCAAAGGTCAGCTTGTGGTCATCGCAGTTCGGGTTTGAGCGCTGCAACAAGGTGGTGTGAGAAAGCCCCATTTTCGGCGCCAGAACCTTTGCGCCAGCATCCAAAACGGTTTCGTGTACTGCGCGTTCGATATCGTCCATCCGTAAAACCCTCTTTTTTCTTTCCGTGTCGCCCTTGAAGTAGCTCAGGCAATCTGCAATCACTGAATAAGCCGAGAGGGAATTCCCCATGCGCCCGACTACCGTTGAAACCTTGCAAGGCGAACTGCTTGCCCTTCGCTGCCATGTAGCTGCTCTGATTGAGCTGTTACCGCTTTCTGCTCAACTCCACTTACCTGCCAGACTTGAGCGAAATATCGAGCTGTTAAGGCCTTTCCAGAGAACAGATGCGCAGGATGGTTTCGACCGCGCAGTAAATTCGCTGGCGGTTAAGCGGCCTGGATCGAGGATTTCGGGCGAGCAGGAACTTGGCGCTCTTCAATGGCCTCAAGGCGGCCATCGTCATGAATGAGCACGAATATTTTTCGGCTGGAGCGCTGCATCTGAGAAACAGCGCTCTGATTGCAGCCGAGTGCTTCAGCCAGCCTCTCTTGAGTGCCGTGGCCGGCCAGATAATCCGCAAGAGATACTTTCTTCATCGAATTGACCCTCGTTCAAATTACGATGAATAGTAGCAGTGCTATTTTGTATGAGCAAGATATTACTAGCAATGCTGTTTGCACAAAGAACAGCGGAGCTAATAAAGTCGTTGCCATGACTAAACGCCGCCCTCTTACCCCCGAAGAAGTAGCCGAATGCGCACGGCTGAAGGCCGCCTACGAGGCCCGAAAAGCTGCGCTCAAAGCGCAAGGGAAATCGATCACTCAGGCTGACGTGGCAGAGGCCTGCGGATGGTCTGGGCAAAGTGCGTTCAGCCAATATGCAACTGGCAAGGTGCCGCTAAATCTTGAGGCGTTAATGCGCCTTTCCACTGCGCTTAGCTTCAGTCCGGACCAGGTGAGCCCTCGCCTTGCCGGGCTCATCTCGAATTCAAGCCTTGCGCCTTCAAATATCGAGCCTGCCCTACAGCCGCAAGTTACGCGCAGGTATCCGCTAATCAGTCGCGTGCCTGCAGGCCTATGGGAGGAAGCCATAGACAACTACCAGCCGTTTGACGGCGAAGAATGGATTGACTCACCGGTTTATGCGGGCGAGAACGGTTTTTGGCTGCGGGTAAAGGGTGACTCAATGACCAGAATGGAATCCCCGAGCTTCCCAGATGGAACGCTTGTGCTGGTAGAGCCCTGGGCGCCGCTGATCTCAGGCAAGTACTACGTCGCCAAGCTTGAAGACTCAAACGAGGTCACGTTTAAGCAGTACGTTGAAGACGCCGGCATCAAGTACTTGCGGCCTCTGAATTCGAGCTACCGCACCATTGAGATAAATGGCAACTGCAAGTTCGTCGGGCGCGTCGTTGATGCACGCATGGTCGGCCTGTAGGACTCCGAAACTAGCGCAGCAAAAGGAATGCACAGATGCGGACGGGATTGATTGTCTTAATGGTTTTTTGGATGGCTGGATGCTCGCCTACCCCACCAAAGACGCCAAGCTACCTTGAGGTCACTCGGCCCCACAGCTTTAAGCCAACCCCGTATGACTATGAAGCAGGGAAGTCACCCGCGTGGAATTTCCAAGCTCGACTCAGCTCGCTGACCTTCAGTTGCGGGCTTGAGGCCTCATCGGGATTCAGCATCGCACGCATGGGCTTGAATGATCAGGCAGCTATCTATAATTCTGCCCTGTCCGAGTGTTTCAAATATGCTCGAGCCGAATCAGATCAGGCCATCGCAACATTCAAGCAAGGCAACCCAAGCCCCAAAATCATGGATCTGGGGAAAGACCTCTACGCCAAATGGTCTGCCTACATGAGCACCATGAGCGTCTATTCCCCAGAGAATCGCAACGCAAAGACTGAGTACGCCACCGCACAAAGCGCGCTTCTCGCTGAAGAAAAATTCTAACCAAAAACAAGGAAGGCTCTATGCGCACACTAGCGCTTACATTGATATCCGCTGTCGCGGCTTTAACGATATCTGGCTGCTCTACGCGCATTGCCGACCTCACGGTTGCCAGCACAAAGAACATCAATATCAATTCCACGGCGCTATCGACCGGCAAGCGGGCTGATGGCAAGGATAGCGTTGCCGTTGTGCTATTCCCTATTGGGACGCCAAGCCTCGAAACGGCGATTGATCGTGCCATCGAGCAAGATCGTTGCGCGGTAGGCTTGAGCAATGTGGTCATCAATAACGAATTTTTTGTGTTCTTGGTTGGCTATGCCGAGATCAACGTAACCGGCAACCTGATTATTGACAGCTCTCAGCCGGGATGCAGCGGCGCAGCGGCACCACCATCGTATGCGCCAACCCGCGCAGTGGTTCCCACCGCATCCCCTTCGTCTGATTCTAGGAGCCAGCAGATAAAACAGCTCCAGCGGCAAAATCTGCCCTACGAGGAATACCAGCGCCGGTATAAGGAGATAATGGGTGAGTAACGGGGTTTCTCGGCAATAATTGGAAAAAAACTGAGAACGAACCCATACTTTTCATCGAAGGTCAATATTGAACTTATCCACAGCTTTATGTACAAATTGACTGAGGCGATCACCGTATCGCCTACAAGGAGGATGGGGACCATGAAAATGTTCAGCAAGCAAGAAGAGTACGAAGGCATCTAAATTGATGCCGAGTCAACTGAGGAGGCCTATGGCCTCCTCTTTATTTTAAGGGATAATAATAATGGAAGGCTTCTGGATGGAGACCTGCAAATTTCTTGGGTCTCAAGCATTTGCAAATCTCGCAATAGGTCTTGGTGTTCTAGTGGCGGTTGTCTCCGTGAAAAGTGCTCATACAACAGCAAAGCGCAAGCAAACTGCGGACTTGCTGTTTGGTACCAGGGCCGACGCCGAACTGAGCAAGGGCTACATGCGATTGCAAACCCTGCACAATGCAACTGACGCCAACATGAGGTCATTTGCAGCTCCTGATAGACGAAACTCGATAGAGGCAAACGAAATACGCTACGTGCTTAATCATTGGGAGCGCGTTTGTGTTGGCGTCAAGCAGGGTATCTACTGCGAGGATATGCTTCGCGAGGCCAACTACAGCACTATTACAGACCTGTATACGCACGCAACGCCATTCATAGCAGCTGTGCGCGAGGCAACTCATAAAAACACCTACTACCAAGAGCTTGAATCTTTGGCCAAGCGCTGGAAGAAAAGGCCGCTTAAGGTGATCTCGAGGGATTAACTCAAGCCCGCCACCCAGCGGGCTTTTTATTGCCTGCCCTTCCCCGCCTGACGCCCTACCCCTGAAATCCTGAACCGACACGGCCCGCACTGAGCGGGCTTTTTTGTGGCTGTGATTTGGTCAATCTGAATTTTATTAGCAGAAATAAATAAAAATATGAGCAATGCTATTGCACATATAAAACAGCAGTGCTACTTTTATTTCAACGCCGCACACAACGGCAGCAACACAGACAAGCCGGACTCCAAACGGAATCGCCGGAACGCACGGGAAGAGCGATAGATCCCACCAGCCTCCTAACCGGAGACCGACTGGTAGCCATAAGCAGCCATAGAGCTGTGTGATCTTTAAATCCTGATTTGCGCAGATGCCGACGCCAGTAGCGGGCTAATGCGAGTTGAGACGAATCGAATTAGCGCCCTGAGCTTCGGCTATGAGGGGCGCCGGACTTCATGCGGTGTGCCTACTTAACCAGGCGCAGGGGCTGTACGCCGCATGTCGTAATACCGATGACCGCGTAGCAACGCTGATCGAGCTGCGCGAACAGGAAGCCCCGCTGCCAACCTACTGACAACCTACGACCTGCAATCAGCAGCGGGTACGAGGCGTCACCCCGGCGTGAGGGGATCACCGCTGACGCAATACCCCGGACTGTCGCCAGTAGCGAGTTCGGGTTCAACTTTTAGCTGTTATTGGTGATTGATCTGAATGCGCAGGCTGATGCGTAGTTAACGTCAACGAGTGGCGGATCTGTTTTCGGTAATCATCCCGATTCTCGCGCAAATCGCGAAATACTCGTTATGCCGGGATCAGCACCGGCCAGATCAATCAACCAATACCAGCCAACAGAGGGCAGATAGATGAATGAGCAAATGACTTTGGACGGCCAGCCAGTTCAAAAGCTTCTACATGTATTCGTTATTGGCGAGCATGACTATTACTCCGCCAGCACACCAGAAGAGGCAGTCGCACTTCATTGCGAAATGAACGATTGCGAAATTGGCGATGACGATTGCGAGGAAGTAACCGGCGAACTATTGGATAAGCCGTGGACTGACGAAGATGGCGCGCCGCTTGGCACGCTCCGCCAGTTTCTTGCAGAAGCCAAAGGCCCCGAATGGCTAACTGGTACTGAATAACCCCTTTCATGGGCCAAGGATGGCTCCCCTAATCAAACCAATATCAAGCGCATAAGCGAGCAATCACCATCTGAATCTTGCGGAAGGTCTGCAGGTGGGCGGGTGTTCGACTTATGCGCTGGAGGTGAATCATGAGCATCGAGAGCATTCCTGACTTCACGGCTCGCAATACATGGCAGGCAAGCCACAGCCGGCCCGAGCAAGCAAAGGTTGATCGCTACCTAAAGGGCTCGATCACAACCGATAACAAAAAGTTCGAGGCAATCAAGAAAGGTCGGGCGCTGCGTGAAGCTATGCGCATGGTGCGTCATACCAATCTTGAATTCGACGGAACGCCTTGGCAGCGCGGCTGTATCCGGATTCTGGATCAGTTGCTAAGCGTTAGGGAGGCACCAAACATCGATCTTCTTTTCATCCGAAACGACATCGCAGTTGGGATGATCGAGGGTGCTACATCGTTTGGGGTAATCACGCTGAAACAGTGCCATGCGCTACGCGATCTGCGCGCCAATGCCTATCAGTCGCGGCTTTCTGAGTTGAGTGCGCGATGGCTGCCCTGACCGACGAGGTGCTGCTGGCCCGAGCCCGAATGTCCGCCGTTCGCGCCTATTACGAAAACCGATTATTCGACTACACGCTGCTTGCCGAGATTAACCGGCGCGGCCTGAAATTCAGCGTTAAGGGGTATGTATGACCGGGCATACAAAAGAACCGTGGAAATTCATACACGTTATCGGGCAATGCACGATATGGGCTGGAGAGCGGCAGCTCTTGAAATACACGTCGCCAGACTCTGAAAACTTGGCGAACGCCCGCTTAATGTCGGCAGCCCCAAAGCTGCTTGCAGCTCTTGAGCGGCTTAAAGCTGAAATCATCCTGTCTGATATTGACCCGGCATACATTGAGAGTCATTTCAGCGAGCACATTAAGAATGCAACGGCAGCAATATCAGATGCCATAGGAGAATTATCGTGAGCACATATCCGGTTCCTACGATTACTGATGATCAGGTGGCTGAGCTTGAAGCTGAAGCTAAAGCCTTCGACAACCTTGACTACGACAACAACTACAACCCCTTCTTCAACGGGCCAAGCGGCGAGTCATTAGGCGGCGAGGCTGACGGCACATTCTGCGTTTATGGCGAGCCTTTCGAGATTGAAGGTGACCAATACGATGGCGTGACGCTGGTTGAGCGATGTAGTCGCAGCCAGGCCAAGTTCATTGCCGAGGCCAAGGGTCACATCCTCGCCCTACTCGCCGAACGGGCAGAGCTAAAGCGGGATGCTGAGCGTTATCGGTGGCTGCGCGATAAAAGCGAGTCCGCACACCAGTTTTACCTGAGCACGCCAATATGGTTTACCGGCGTTAAATTCAGCAAAGACAGCGTGGATGGCACGATTGACGCCGCCATGCAGGAGCAACCCTTATGACTACAGCAGCGAAGGACCACCAAAATAAATCAAATGCGAATACCGCAATTATTCGCATGCCTGAGCTTGAAATAATTACTGGGCTGGCGCGCCCGACCGTCTACAAACGTCTAAAGGACGATCCAACATTCCCCCGACCTGTTTCGCTTAGCGACAGCAAGTCGAAAGGCAGGCCTGTAGGATGGGTATTGAGTGAGGTTCAAGACTGGGTTCGCTCACGCATTGATAAGCGCGAGGCGCCGTCCGCCGAAATCAAGAATCGGGAGCCAGAATCTCGGCATGAGGATATAAGAGACAGATTTGCGATGGCTGCATTGCAGGGGATTCTAGCGAACGCACACCTTTCACGATCAATAATGAAAGAGCCTGCCGCAGACAGGCGCAGCGCTAAAGATATCCAATCATGGCACGCAGAAGCAGCCTTTCAGTTCGCTGATGCAATGATGGAGAGCCGAAAATGACCATCACAATCGACGTATTCAAGGCCGTTGAGACACTGATCTACACGGCCTTTTTCTTGGGCGGGATTTGGTGCTTCGCGGTTGCTGTGGTGGGTGGGTTATGACTGACATGAAAGCTAAGCAGGTATGGGTGGTCTACCAAAATACCGACTTGCCCGAGGGTCGAGGCCGAGAATTGCCGATTGCTGTGTGTGAGTCTCAATCAACAGCACTAAGGCTGGCAAAGAATAAAGGCGTAATGGGCTCGAACGCCTCAGTCATAGAGCGCCAGGCGATTTTCCAGTGTGGAGAGTGGCTTGCACCGGTTCAGATAATCGAGCCAAGCGACAAGGAAGTGGAGGCAGACAGGCGGATGGCTGATTTTAATGCCGTCATTGAAAAGGCAAAGGCTTTGGGTTTGACGATTGAGGATCTGAAAACACTTTCTCGGGATGCGCCATGACCACTCACCAGCGCCACCGCCGCCTATCAATCTGGATCGGCTCTGCGCTCGGCCCTTTCGTCTTCTTCGCGGCAATAGCTGTGCCGCAGATCATTAACAGTTACTTGGTTGGGAATTGAATATGAACGCACAAACACAAGTGGCGCTGGAAGATATCAGCGAAGAAAACGCACCGGCCATTTATGTGGCTGGCGGGCTTAGCCAGTTCATTGATGCGGTTAAGGCTGAGGTCACCACTGAGGTGCCAGACGTTAGCACTCGCAAGGGTCGTGAGCGCATCGCCTCTCTGGCTGCAAAGGTCAGCAAGTCCAAGACCGCAGTTGAAAAGCCAGGCCGTGACTATCTTCGCAAGCTCAAAGAAATGCCGAAGGTGGTTGAGGCTGAACTTCGCGAGTTCGTGGCCGCTATGGATGCCCTGCGCGACGAAACACGCCAGCCCTTGACCGAATGGCAGGCCGCAGAAGATGCGCGGATTGACAGCCACCAGGCGGTTATCGACGAACTTAACGAGCGCGGCGCCGAGGCAGGCACTTATACCGCTGACTATGTGCGCGGCTCCATCGCCACAGTTGAAGCGATGATCATCGATGAAAACCTCGAAGAGTTTGAGGCCGAAGCGCATCGCGCCAAAGAAAAGGCTTTAACCGCTTTGCGCGCTGCCCTGGCTGCCCGTGAGAAGCAGGAAGCCGAGCAGGCAGAGCTTGAAGAGCTACGCCGCAAGCAGGCCGAGCAGGAACAAAAAGACCGCGAGGCACGCATTGCGCAGGAGGCCGCCGACCAAGCGCGCCGTGATGCCGAAGCAGCCTCACAGGCCGAACGTGACGCCGCCGCCAATCGTGAGCGTGATCTACAGCTACAGGCTGAGCGCGCAGAGCGTGAACGTCTTGAGGGCGAGCAGCGCGCAGCACAGGCAGCGCAAGAAGCCCAGGCGCGCCTTGAGCAGGCCCAGCGTGACGCTGACGCCCGAGCAGAACAAGCAGCAGAACGAGAGCGCCAGCGCCAAGCCGCAGAGCAACAGCGCATCGCTGATGAGGCGGCAGCGCGTGAGGCTGATGTAGCTCACAAGAAAGCGGTCAATAACGAAGCATTGGCGGCATTCATTGCCGGCGGAATGCCGGAGGATTGCGCCAAGCAAGCTGTAACGCTGATTGCAAAGCGCCTGATCCCGAATATCTCTATTACCTATTGAGGCCAGAAAATGAACAGCTTAGCCAAGACAGAACAGGGTGCAGTTGCCATTCATGGCGAAGGCCCGGCAGCAAACTCGCCAATGGGGATGATGCTCTCTGCTATCCAGCAAGGCGCCACGCTTGAGCAAGTCGAAAAGATGATGGACTTGCAAGAACGATGGGCCAAGGGCGAGGCAAAGAAGGCATACGACGCAGCTTTCGCCAGCTTCAAGGCCGAAGCAGTGACCATCATCAAAGGCAAGAATGTCACTGACGGCCCACTCAAGGGCAAGAGTTACGCCGAACTGCATGATGTGGTCAATGCAGTAACTCCCGCGCTTTCTAAGCACGGGCTGTCGTCCTCTTGGAAGCTGACCAAGGACGAAAAGGACTGGATGGAAGTCACCTGCTACCTGCGCCACGTTGGCGGGCATGAGGAAAGCGTTTCAATGGGCGGCCCTCCTGATGCAGGCGGAGCCAAGAACGCAATTCAGGCTCGCGCCAGCACCAAGACTTACTTGGAGCGCTACACGCTAAAGGGCATTACAGGCCTTTCCGAGCAGGGTGAAGATGATGATGGCCGGCCAGCGAAGGCAGAGAAAACCATCACTCAAGTTCAGGCTATGCGCCTACAGGCCATCGCCTCGCAGTGCAGCGATGGCGTCAAGAAGAAGTTCGGCGAGGACTGGCCAGACCTGATGTCTATGCCCGCCAGCCAACTGGATGCGATAGAGGTTTCTCTGCAAGGCGCAGCTCAAAAACATAAGGCTCGCATGGCTGAAGACACCAAGGAGCAATAAATGCGAATAGTCACTGACATTGATCAGGGAACACCAGAATGGCTTGCCTTGCGCCTTGGCATTGCCACTTGTTCAGAGTTGGACGTACTGCTGGTTAACGGGAAAGGCGAAGCTGGTTTTGGTGTAGCGGCGTTCACCTACATGGATCAGCTAATTGGTGAGCGCATCACCGGTGAAGCGGCTGAAATACCGTTTCAGACGAAAGCAACTATTCGCGGCCATGAGCTTGAGGGCGTTGCCCGCGGCCTTTATGAGTCGCGCGAGGAAGTAACCACGCAGTCAGTCGGGATCATTCTTAACCACGGAATAGGCTACTCACCTGACGCGCTGGTCGGTACTGACGGCCTTACGGAAATCAAAACCAAACTCCCAAAGTTTCATGTCAGCGTCATCCTGGCTGATGAAATCCCAAAAGAGCACGTCACGCAATGCCAGAGCGGCCTATGGGTAAGTGAGCGCGAATGGATCGACTTCATTAGTTACTGGCCAGGCATGCCGATGTTCGTAAAGCGCGCATATCGAGACGAGGCATTCATTCGCAAGCTGTCTGAGCGAGTGGCCACATTTAACGAACTGCTAGAAGAGCGCATGCACCGCGTTCTAGGCATTGCAGCTTAATAAGGAGCATTTCATGCCAGTTTCAGAGTTTGGCCGAATTGGCCGTGACGCAGAACTTCGCTACACCAGCGGACAAAACCCGACTGCTGTTTGCAGCATTCCGGTCGCCATCGACTATGGCCGCAAAGGTCAGGACGGCAAAAAGCCTACTCAGTGGTACGAGGTAACGCTTTGGGGTGCGCAAGCCGAGGCGCTTGCTCCGTATCTAGCCAAAGGTAAGCAGGTTTTTTTCTCGGGCACTGACCTGCATATCGAGCAGTTCAATAAAGCCGATGGCAGCCCTGGCGTGAAGCTGGTTTGCCGTTGCAGTGAAATCAAGTTTGCCAGCGACGGGCAAGGCCAGCAGCGCCAAGCTCAACCACAGTCACAAAGAACCCAGCCGCAGCAACGGCCACAACAGCAGCAGAGCGCAGCAGCCACCGACTACGACAGCTTCGACGAACAAATCCCCTTCTGATCAAAGGAGCGCCGCATGAAGCACTGTAAAAAGTGCGGCGCTCAGAAAGCGGAATCCGATTTCTATAGCCGAGACAGTTCTTGCAAAGATTGCAGGAAAGCGGCTGTGCGCGCTAATTACGCAGCAAATCGCGAGCATTACCGTGAGTATGAGCGCAGCAGAAGCACCCTACCTCACCGCATAGAGGCCCGTGAAAAGTATCTGCGAACAGATGCAGGTAGAGAGCGAAGCAATGCGGCCAAACGATCTTACATTCAGCGAAACCCTGAAAAGCGAATCGCTCACAGCCTCACTGAAAGCGCACTTAAGCGAAACCGTATATGGAGGTCGCCTTGCTGTATGGCTCCTGGCTGCTTCATCACAGAGAACTTGCACGGCCATCATTGCGATTACGACAAACCGCTATCGGTTGTTTGGCTTTGTGCCTCATGCCACTCGCAGCTTCATCGCGAGTTCACCATGCAAATTCGCGACTCCGCAGCATAACCACAGGCCTCAATCGAGGCCTTTTTCTTTTGAGGTGTTAGACATGACCGATTTAGCCCCCATCGAAGAAGACAAAACCTCAGCTGATGCTTGGGCAGGTGCTGCCGAAGCGTGCTGCAAGACCGGCCCCTTCCAGATCCACCAGACAGAGCTTGAGCGCTTAGAGGCTGAGTTTCTGGCGCGTGGCGGGAGTATCCAGCAAGTAGGCATCGGCACTCGATCTGAGCCGGTAATGTTCAACAACCGGACACGCAAGACGGCTGACCAGTTCGCCGAAACCCGCAAGGCGCATGAAGCAAACCGCGTTGCCCGTCTGTATGAGCAGGATGCTGAGCTGATTGAAATGATCGCCGCCGTACTGCCGCGCATCACCAAGAAGCAGGAGTTGGCCAAGGCCTGCAACTGCTCCGATGACCGCGTGCAGCGCATTCTGCGCACCTACTTTACCGATGATCCGGTGGCGCAGCGGTTCATGCGCAAGTGCCAGGCGGCGTGAGGAAGTGTGATGGCAAAGACATCACCTAAAACCCTGCAGGAGCGCAGCGCAGCCACAGCGGCTAAACGCGAGCGACTGGGCGAGAAAGAGTTACGCCATCGAGAGCGGCCAGGCATCCGCAACATGCTCGACGACTTACTCAAGTGGCACGGCATAGAGGAAATATCCGAGGCCGTCCAAACCATGATTATCAATGCGCACGCCGCTGGCCCAGAAGGGTCCGCTGCATTTCTCGCGACTCCGCGCCACGAAATACGAATTAGTGAAAGTGTGGCGCAGCGGCTTGAGCGCGAGTCACGCAAAGAAGCGGCGCGCATCGTTGAGGATTGAATATGAGGCACCAAATACTGGTCGGCGATTGCATTGAAAAAATGCGCGAGCTGCCGGACGGCTCAGTGCACTGCTGCGTTACAAGTCCGCCTTACTTCGGATTGCGCGACTACGGTGTAGATGGGCAGATAGGCCTAGAAGAAACTCCGCCAGAGTTCATTGCTCGGCTTGTTGATGTTTTCCGTGAGGTTCGACGCGTGCTTCGCGATGACGGTACCGCCTGGGTAAATATGGGCGACAGTTACGCAGCGGTTTCTACAGGTAGATTTTCCTTTAGGCGAGACCGTGCAGAAATATCCCCAGATCGCAAGCCTATACCGGACGGTGTAAAGGCAAAGGACTTGATGGGTATACCGTGGCGGCTGGCCTTCGCCCTGCAGGATGATGGGTGGTATTTGCGGCAGGACATCATCTGGCATAAGCCAAACCCTATGCCCGAGAGCGTGCGCGACCGCTGCACTAAATCCCACGAATACATATTCCTGTTGAGTAAGTCTCCAAAATACTTCTTTGACCAAGAGGCAATTCTTGAGCCTTGTTCGCCAAACACGCACGCAAGGCTATCGCAGGACGTAATTTCGCAGATTGGAAGCGAGAGAGCTAATGGCGGCGCGAAAACAAACGGCAACATGAAGGCAGTAGCGCGCAAGTCAAACGGTGTCGGATGGGGGCACGGTACCGACAAAGAAGAACGCAGCCGCGCAAGGGTGAAGGACAATGATTCAATGAACTCCGCACTGGCAATCATGCCAGTCCAGCGCAACAAACGCAGCGTCTGGACCGTTCCGACCCACAGTTTCAAAGGCGCACATTTCGCTACCTTCCCGCCTGACCTGATACGCCCCTGCATTCTTGCTGGGGCGCCGCGCGGCGGAGTGGTGCTAGACCCATTCGGCGGCGCCGGTACCACGGGACTTGTTTCAATGCAGGAAGGGCGGCGCTCAATCCTGTGCGAGTTAAACCCTGAGTACGCAGAATTAGCACGGGCGCGACTCGATCAAGCATGGATCGATGGCGCCACTCAGATGGATGTGTTTCTAGATCATCCCGCCGCATAACAACAACTTTACCAACCCTTCCCAATTCACCGATCACGCCAATGGCGAGGATGAGTTATGCCAAAAGCTTTCTCAGTATCCGGACGACCATCAAACGAAGAGATCATAGCCGAGCTAAAGAGGCTTATGAGATATGAGCCTGAGACTGGAAACTTCATCAGGATAATGGATCGCAATCAAGGAAAAACAGGGCAGATCGCTGGCTGCTCAAGGCGTGACGGAAGAGTTGAAATAGGCCTTTTGGGCTACAGATTTCTTGCGCACAGACTGGCTGTTGCATGGATGACAGGTGCCATTCCAGGGGAAGAAGTTGACCATATCAACTGCGATCACAGTGACAATCGGTGGACAAATCTCAGGGCCTGTTCTCACGCAGAGAACATGCGGAACCGGCGGTTCCCAGGGAGAACCGAAACCGGCATAAAAGGAATCAGGTATCACAAGGCAAAAAACAATTATGAGGCCGTCGTGATTAAAAACAGAACCACCTACAAGTTTGGGAGGTTCAGCACGATCGAAGAAGCCATTCATGTGCTCGATATCAAACGGAAAGAACTTCATGGCGACTTTGCAAGAGCATGACCGCACCTCTCCCCGCCTCCCTATCACTGAATGCCGGTGTATCCGCTGTACGCCGGTGAAGGAGTGAGCCATGTCATTCGTAATTACGCGAGCGCCGATAAAGAAATACAAGCGCCGGTCAACCAAAGAACCGAGGCCAGGCGGGATTAAAGATCCTGAGCGCTCAATCTACTTTGTGCGCGGCAAAGCGGCACGAATCAGCGGCCAGGCGCTCGAGGCTTGCCCATACCCTGATGACGATATGCGGGTTCGCAGCCTTTGGCTTTGCGGCTGGCACACGGCAGATATGGAGCTATCAGCATGAACGGAATGACCGAAAGCGCAGTACAGCGGCGTATCACCGAGCAATGCGCTGGCCTGCCCCGCACTGCTTTGCAGCTCACAACGAATATCACTCACCAGGTAGTGCGCATCCTCCCCGGCCAGTTCGTCGATCTGTGCAGCACTGAGCGCCGGGCTAAGCGCGTTAGCTGGGATGAGTGGACCAATACTGAGATTTGGAGGCAGGGATGAGTGAAGTTAAGCGTTTCAAGGCATGCCCGTTCCTCGCGGCATTCATGGCGGAGGGGGTTGATTGCGTGCTCGCATCCGACTACGACAAGCAGGCACAGGAAATCGAGCGGCTTAGCTCTATGGTGTCAAAAGGTCTGGATAATGCTTATCAGCAGCGCCAAGAGATTGAGCGGCTTACTGCCGAGCTTGAGCGGGTGAATAAGGCGCAGGGGGAAGCAGAAATTCCAACCTGCTGGGTGGCCCTCCGCATTGAGTACGAACTGGGATATCCGGAGGACGTTGCTTTCGGGCCTAAAGTCATGATGGATCGCCTAAAAAAATGGCTTGATCGTTATTTCGAGATGCGAACCGCCCTGCCACCCATCCCCGCCACACAGGTGCTTGTAGAGCGGGAGTTGCTGGAGCGTGTAGAGCGTTATTTCAGCGGGTTTGTCAGCGACGAACCGCCAGCTTTCGCGCTGGGCAGCAATGGGCTGGCAACTATCCGCGCCATCCTCTCAAGCAAAGGTGATGTATGAGCACCGCACGAACCATGCAGATACTCGCTAGCCTTGCGAACCGAAGGCCGCTTCGCACGTTGGAGGCGATCTGCGAAAAGCAACGCCAGATCAGCACGCGAAAGCTCGATGATCACCTTGAACTGATTGGCGATGAGCTTGCCGGTTTCGCCTTCAATCTGCGGCAGGATTACGATCAGCTCAGCGCAGATAACCGGCGTCTAGAGGCAGAGGTTAAGCGCTTGCAGGCGGCAGCGCAGGAGGTTGAGCGGCTTGAGGCGGAGATATCTGAGCAATGGCGCATGCGACGCGAGCTTGACGCGCAGAATGACACTAATAAGGCGGTCATTGCCGAGATTCGCGCCGAACTCTCACAACTCAAATCCCGCCAGTCGGGCGATGATCGCGGTCACGACACCAAAGGCAGTCGTAAGGCAATGGGTGCAATGAATGCAAAGCTGCGCGCTAAAGTTGGTCGTCTCGAGCGAGAACTAACCAGCCTATCAAGCCCCGCCGAGCAACTGAATAAGGCGAGCGCTGGCGTGGATGAGCGTGAGGCGGTTGAAGTTGTTGGCGCGGCTATCCTTGGCGGGCTATTTCATGGCGGCTCAGGTCCAGAGCTTGGCGACATAGACATTGAGTTAAACACTGACGTGCTAGAGCGAATCCAGCAAAAAGCCGTCACGTCATCTGACGATGTGATGCTGTCGCTAATGACCGTCGCCCAGCATGAGCGCCTGATGCAAGCCCGCGCCAAGTTAGCCGCCCCGCCCTCCATCCCCGCTGTCTCTGAGATGGAACTTGATAAATACGGCCTTGGTTACCCACTTCATAAAGAGCAAGCAGTTCAGCTATGGCATAAAGGCTTTAGGTCTGAGCCGATTACAGTACTTGAAGCGTGGGAAGCAATCGGTCATGACATTGGCTGCAATCCAAGCAAAGACGAGCTTTTCGACTCACTGCGCAACATGAGCGAAATTTGTCGAGCGCACGGGTTCGATACGCCCTCTATCCCCGAAACAAGCGTGGTGGTTGAGCGGGAGTTGCTTGATCTCTGTTATTCAGCGGTTCATGCGCTCTGTGGAATGAAAATCGATGGATACACGGAGAGCGAGTGCAAAGAACTCCGCGCCATCCTCTCAAGCAAAGGCGGTGATGTATGAGCGAGACAGTAAATCCATGCCATTGCGGGCATTGCGGCTCCCTGATGGGGCAAAGGCACAGCGGATACTTCTCACTCACTTGCCCGGAGTGCAGCCGATCGGTTAAGGCGTTCACCATGGCGGGTCTGATCGAAGAATGGAACAAGCCTGCCGGCTCCATGCTCGCAGCAGCGCAGGAGATTGAGAAATGATGCCAAGTCTCAGAGACCTAACAATGCTGCAATCGCTTGATGGCCTACCAATGCGCCGCGCTTGGCGTCACACCGACAATCCAAACCATCGCGCTAACAAGCAAAAGAAGCGCGCACGCAAAGCCCAGCGCAAAGCTCGGCGGGTGAATAGGGGATGATATGAGCTTATTCCAATGTGAAGTTTGCGGCTGCTGCGAAAACACTGCGCTCTCATGCCAAGGCTTCGAGTTTATCGATGAGTGCTTTGACTGGGCTTATGCGCCTGAGCGTCAAGGATTGAAGATTTGCAGCGCTTGCGGACCGGCTTTATATGCGGCCAACGAAGGCCCGACTGGGTTCGGGAAGTGGCGCGGGGAGTTTGATCGGGTGTTCTTGCCTAAAGGCGAGTTCCACACCAATCGAGTCGGAAACCTTGAGCACACCGCAACCGGCTCAGAGGACTTTCGCTCATTCGCCATCCCTGCACCCGCCGAACACGCATAACCCCCCACCCTCGCTGCATAGATCAAACCCCTATCTATTTATCACTGCCTACGGGCGGGAGGATTTACTGTGTCCGAGCTTAAAGAAAACGTATTTAACTGGATCGCAACCGGACGTGTTGGTTCTAGCTCTAAAGCGATGGCAATGACCGCCTGTGGCATGCCCTCTGACAAATCATATCCGTCAGACCCTGATGACTTTAACCGCTGCCTTCTAATGCTGGCCGAAGTGCCCGAGGTTCGACAGCACTTCGACAAGATAGCGGACCTTGGCGTTGTTTGGGGTCGCCTGATCGAGCGTTGGGACGAGATCGAAAAATCATTCATTGATGAGGCCGGTCTCAACTGGAGCAGCACCCGTAGCGCGCCGCTGACATACAAGCTCATGAAAGAAGTTATCGGCAAAGAACCGGGCGTAGTGCGTTTAGGCGGCGTTTCGTATCGCACACGCTAGCCCACCAACTCCCCGCTAATGGGTAGAGAGGAATAACTATGAGTGAATTAATCGAAGCGCGGCGCAAGGCGTTTGAGGCTTGGGCACGCGACACCTTCTATTCAGGCTTAGCGTGCCCGTCCGATACCTGGTCTGAATCAAGAACTATGTACAACGACCCGGCACACCACATGGCGTTTAAGGCATGGCAAGCAGCCCTCGACAGCGTTGTTGTTGAGCTGCCGAAGATTGTAAATAGCGAATGGGCATGCACTAGCGACGAGTGCGCAGCTATGCGGGATGCTATTCGATTCTGCAAGCATGCCATTCACGCAGCCGGTATCAAAACGGAGGTGAAGGTGTGAGCACCAAGAAAATTCATTACGACGACTGGGATGGCGGAACAGAGTCTGACACAGATCCGCCCGACACTGTCTTTTGCGGGACAGAGGGTGGAGATCCTGAGCTCTCGCAGTATCGCGACCAAGTAACGTGCAAGCGATGCCTGAAGCTATTCAAGCGCTACGGATGGAAGGTGAAGGCATGAGGCAGATGATCGAAGTAAAAGTTGCTGAGGCAATTGGCCCGGCGCTGGACTGGCTCGTCGGAACCACCGAAGGATTGAGTCTGCAGGTGATACGAGGCGAGTACGGCACTGGGCCACGGGTATTCCAGGTTGAGGGGCGCGGGATGATTCGCTACCGGCCATCTACCGACTGGAGCCAGGGCGGCCCATTGATGGATGCGCACTGCCGGTCATACGGCGCCGTCCAAAACGACAGCGGCGTCATCCGGTCTTACGCATATCGCGAGGGCGAGCCATACGATCCGCTGCGCCCTATGCGACTTTCCAGTGGCCCCACGATCCTCAACGCATTCTGTCGCGCGCGGGTCAGGGCCATGCTGGGCGACACGGCGATGGTGCCGGCTGAGTTGATTGGGGGTGATCTATGAGCAAGAAAGTTACGCTTGAAAAATGGGCTGAATCAAGCATGGAGCCAGCCCCAACGCTCAACACGCTGCGCAAGTGGGCGCGAGAGGGACGCATATGCCCGGCGCCGGTTAAGTGTGGGCGCAGCTATTATGTTGATCCTGAAGCTGAATACATCGAGCCCGAACGGCGCGCACCAGCACCGGCAGGCTCAAGCCTAATAAGCCGAATAGAGAGTGCACGCCATGGCGCCAAGGCCGCGTAAAGACGGGAACAAAGACCTTGCAGGGCTAAACCTGTACCGCAAGACCGACAAGCGCAATGGTAAAACCTATTACACCTACCGGGACCCGGTGTCAGGCAAGTCCTTTGGCCTAGGCACCGACAAGGAGGAGGCAATCAGGGAGGCGGTTGCAGCGATACACGCAACCGTCCGCCATCAGCCCGCCCTTGTCGATCGGGTTTCTGCATCACCAGAAGATAACAAACTGTTTAGCGCCTGGCTGGCTGAGTACCGCGAACTGTACGCAGCCAGAGGCTTATCCGCGTCCAGCCAGCGCAATGTTGGCATGAGGATAAACCGGCTCGACAAGGTGTTCGGTGGGATTGGCATTCGCGACATCAGCACGATGGATGTAGCCAAATACCTGAAAGGGCTGACCAAGGAAGGGAAGGCCCCGATGGCCAGGGCCATGCGGTCATTGTTGCGGGACGTGTTTCTTGAGGCAATGGCGGAGGGCTGGTGCAACGACAACCCCGTAGACAAGACCAAAGCCGCCACGGTAACCATCAAGCGCAGTCGCCTTACTCTGGAACTCTGGAAGGCGGCATATGCTGAAGCCAAGCAGCCATGGCTAAAGCGGGCGATGGAACTGGCATTGCTTACCGGACAGCGCCGCGATGATATCGCCTCAATGCTGTTCAAGGACATTTACGACGATCACCTGCACGTCATTCAGTCAAAGACCGGGGCGCGGCTCAGGATAAGCACCAGCCTGCGGCTTGAGGCTATCGGCATGAGCCTCGATGCAGTTATTCGATCCTGCCGTGACAGAGTTCTGTCACCAAACCTAGTGCATCATCATCGGACAATCAGCCGGGCCAAGGCGGGGCAGAATGTTGTGCTCGATACAATCAGCAAAGAGTTTGCCGCTGCGCGTGATCGCGGCGCCCAGGCTCTCGGGATCGATCTTGGCGGCACACCGCCCACATTTCACGAAATGCGCTCACTGGCAGCGCGACTACATGCTGCAGAAGGTCGGAACCCGCAAGCATTGCTCGGGCATAAGTCGGCAAAAATGACTGACATGTACCGTGACAGCCGGGGCGCGGAATGGATCGACGTGGCATAATTGCACAATTAGTTTTGTCAAAATATTGGGGAGGTATTGGGGAGAAAAATCCACCCCAATAAAATCAATGACTTACACCCTATACGGCATCAAAGCCTGTGACACCATGAAGAAAGCCCGGACCTGGCTCGACGAGCATCAGGTCAGCTACCAGTTTCACGATTACAAAGCCGTCGGTATCGACCGCGAAAACCTGCAAAAGTGGTGTGATGAACATGGCTGGGAAAAAATCCTCAACCGTGCCGGCACGACTTTTCGCAAACTGGACGATGCGCAGAAAAGCGACCTCGACCAGAGCAAGGCCATCGAATTGATGATGGCCCAACCTTCGATGATCAAACGCCCGGTGTTGGATTTGGGCACTAAAACGCTGGTGGGTTTCAAACCCGAGCTTTACGCCGCAGAAATGGCATAAGGCCAGGCGTCATGCACAGGCGTGACGCCGACTGAATAACCCCACGCGCCACACATTGAATTCGCTGTAAGGAAGATAAACATGAGCAACTCACTATTCAGCCTGGCCTTCGGGGTCGGTACGCAAAATCGTCAGAGCAACTGGCTCGAAGTCTTCTATGCACAGCCACTGCTCAACCCGAGCGATGAACTGGTTGCCAAGGCCGCCGAAAAGCTCGGCTACGATGGCGGCAATCAGGCCATTGCGTTCACCAATCAGCAAGCGGCGCAACTGGCTGAAGCCCTGAAAAGCGTAGACGAGGCACAAAGCGCCCTGCTGACCCGTCTGGCAGAGAGCAACAACCCGCTGGTCGCGACCTTCCTGGCCGAAGACTCATCGCCAACCAGCACGCCAGAGGCTTACCTCAAGCTGCACCTGCTGTCGCACCGTCTGGTGCAGCCGCACGGCGTCAACCTCAGCGGTATCTTCCCGCTGCTGCCAAACGTGGCATGGACCAGCCAGGGCGCAATCGACCTGGCCGAGCTGGCTGAGCGTCAACTCGAAGCGCGTCTGCGCGGCGAGCTGCTGGAAGTGTTCTCGGTCGACAAGTTCCCGAAAATGACCGACTACATCGTGCCGAAAGGTGTGCGCATCGCCGACAGCTCGCGCATCCGTCTGGGCGCTTACATTGGCGAAGGCACCACCGTCATGCACGAAGGCTTCGTCAACTTCAACGCCGGCACCGCAGGCCCGGGCATGATCGAAGGCCGTGTATCGGCTGGCGTATTCGTGGGCAAAGGTTCCGACCTTGGCGGTGGCTGCTCGACCATGGGCACTTTGTCTGGCGGCGGCAACATCGTGATCTCGGTCGGCGAAGGCTGCCTGATCGGCGCGAACGCCGGCATCGGCATCCCGCTGGGTGATCGCAATACCGTTGAAGCGGGCCTGTACGTGACCGCTGGCACCAAGATCAACCTGCTCGACGGCGAAGGCAATCTGGTTAAAGTGGTCAAGGGTCGCGACCTGGCTGGCCAACCCGACCTGCTGTTCCGTCGCAACTCGCTGAGCGGCGCGGTCGAGTGCAAGACGCACAAGTCCGCAATCGAGCTGAACGAGTCGCTGCACGCGCACAACTAAGCGCCCCTGCGCGACTTACGGGGAGTCGCTTAAACACGAAGCGCTGTATAAGCTCGTCTTTAAGCGACTCCAATGTCTGGATACCCACATGTCTTTGCACTCCCCCTGGCGAGCCGACTTCCCCGGGATTCTGGCGCTTGAAACCGAGCACCAGACCTACCTCGACAGCGCGGCCACCGCGCAAAAACCGCAGAGCGTAATCGACGCAATCACCGGCTATTACTTGCATGGCGCGGCGAATGTCCATCGTGCCCAGCATGTGCCGGGCGAACGTGCGACGCGGGCGTTTGAGGGCACGCGGGAAAAAGTCAGCCAGTGGTTGAATGCGCCGGACCCGGCGCAAATCATTTTCACTCATGGCGCAACTGAAGCCTTCAATCTGCTGGCCTATGGCCTTGCGGATGTGTTTCAGGCGGGCGATGAGATCGTCATCAGCGCAGCCGAACACCACGCCAACCTG
>MDTG01088534.1_pt1 | contig 43181 bp, 37 predicted proteins | sample 811421 | NCBI WGS metagenome assembly MDTG01 (sample SAMN05326645, study PRJNA326480) | marine metagenome | isolation source: seawater | place: Pacific Ocean: South East | collected 2011 | reverse complement strand
TGACGATAAAGGAAATCCTATTATCAAAACTAACCCTAAATATTTTAGACCAGCAGAAGTTGATGAATTAATTGGTGACAGTACAAAAGCTAGAACTGTATTATCATGGAAACCAAGACATACATTAGATACTTTAGTTAAAGACATGATAAATGCAGATTTAAAAAGATATAAATAAGAAATATTTTTTTTGATATTTCCTAATATTATTAAAAATTATTTACTATTTAAATTAGCATAATATTTGTGTTAAAATAAAATCATTTTTAAGAATAAAAATATATATTTTTTTTTATATAAAAATACCTAATGACACCTTTTTTCTGCCCAATAAGCTACTCCAAAAAATTTAAAAAAATATTCTCAATTAAAAAATTTCCAATTTTTATGGGTGTTTCAAAAAACAAAATCAATTATGATTTTGAAAATATTAATTGGTGGATAAATAGTGAGAGTGGAAATATTCAAATACATCCAAAAATATCTTTAGATAAATTATATTTTAAATCACACGGGTCTGGAACAGTGGGCAAGACCTGGCAGGATCATCATGAATTATTTTTTAAGTTGGTCAAAAAATATTTAAAAGGAAACATTTGTGAGATTGGAGGAGGTCAAAATTCAGTACTAAATAAAACAAAAAATTTTTCAAAAATTAAAAACTTTTATTGCTTTGATAAAAACCTAAAACTTAAAAAAAAAAATAAAAAAATAAAAAAAATCAATAAGTTTTTTGATAAAAATTATTTTAAAAATGAGAAATCTTTTTCAATAGATTTATTAATACACTCACACACCTTTGAGCATTTATATGATCCAAATATGTTTCTAAATGACGTAAAGTCCATTTTATCCAAAAATGGAAAACATATTTTTACAATGCCCAATATGAGGCCTATGATTAAAAAAGGTTATGCTAATGCAATGAATTTTGAGCATCCATTCTATTATGATGAAAAATTGGTTGATTGTCTTTTGCATAAAAATAATTTTAAGATTATTAAAAAAGTTTTTTTTAAAGAAGACCATTCAATCATGTATGTAACTAAAATAGATAAGACTTTGACTATTAATTCAAACATAAAAGTCGATAAATATTCAGAATATAAAAAAAACCTAAAGCTTTTTCAGGGAATGTTTAGTCTTTGGAAAAAGGACATAATAAAAATCAATAAGTTGACTAAAAAAAATAAAAATGTTTTTATATTTGGGGCACATATATTCTCACAAATGATGATATTTAATGGATTGAATAGCAAGAATTTAAATTGTGTATTAGACAATGATAAGCAAAAAGCAAATAAATTTTTATATGGCACAAATTTCAAAATTTATAATCCATCCATATTACAAAAAATTTCTAATCCTTGTGTGATTTTAAGAGCTGGTAGCTATAATAAAGAAATAAAAAAACAATTATTTGAAATTAATAGAAATGTAATTATAGTTTAATTTAATATCTATCTACTTATGACTACAAAAAAAATTAATAAACCTTGGGGATATGAGTTATTAATTGAAAAAAATAATAATTATATGTTTAAAAAATTATTTATGAAAAAAGGACATAGGTGTAGTTTACAATTTCATAAAAAAAAAATTGAAACCATTTTCGTTGTAAGTGGCAATTTAAAAATTTTTTATGGTAAAAATAAAGATAAACTCAGATATAAGACTTTCAAACCTCAAAACACTATAACCATTAACCCAAAAACTATACATAGAATGCAAGCTGTAAGTGATTGTGTATATTTAGAGGCAAGTACTCCAGAAATTACTGATGTAGTTAGGTTAAGTGACGATTATAGAAGAAAAGTAATTTAGTTTGAGTTAAAGTATCTTAATAAATTGTTTTCTATTGATTTATCAAGTTTCCTTTGAAAACTTACTTTTTCGTTCAGCTTTTGGATTAAGTGTTTGTAAATTTGTGAACTAAAATGATAATGTCCAGCTGAAAAAAATTTTATTAAGTTATTTTCGTTATTATAGTTCCACTTTTTCCATTTTCCTTTTTTTAACACAAACTTTCTAAATTCATCTATTTCTTTATCCAATCCAAATTTTTTTGACATATTATATGTCAAATTTGATTGTATAACCCCTAGTTCAGGTGCAATATTAACAGCATTTATCCCATATTGCTTTCTTAGTTCAATTTGTTCTAGACTTAAGTAATCACAATTATGTTCCTTTAACAGTAACCCGTATTCCTTTGTAATTTTTTTCATTATTTTCACAGACTCAATATCGAATTGACCAACCTGAAATACAGATTTTACTAAAGAGCCTGTTTGACAAACAATATATTGTTTGTTTGAAAAATTACTGAAAAATTTAGCGTCTTTTGTAAACTTGTTGAAATTTGTTAAAACTCCATGATCCTCAGCTCCGAACTCAAAAAAAATTTTTTTATTATGCTTTTTGGCTGTTTCATTGCAAAAATTTATTAACTCGTTAGCAATTTCATACTTAGAATTTCCACATTCTGAGGTATCAATATGCAAGAATTTAAAGTCGTTTAATATGTCGTCTAAAAGTGATATCTTGCAATTCTCTACTTCTTTTTTTAAATTTGTCTTATATTTACTATCTCTTTTAAAAGGACCACAGTGATCCCTACTCATAATTAATAAATTATTCTTTTTTTTTTTAACAAATCTTGCAAAATTTTGTGTTGAAAAATTATTCACATATCCACCACCCAATTTTTCAGACTCAATTTGATTTCTTGAGCATATAAGCATAATTTTTTTTTTATATTTTTTTGAGAAGTAGTTTAATGAATTAATTACCTCTAAGCTCATTGGACCTAAACCTAAAAAAGTATTTTTAATCATTTATAATTTCATTGAGTGATGTATATATAACAATAATATTTATATATGCTAGTAATTGTTCCAACAGCGGGTATAGGCTCAAGGTTAGACCTGCATACAAAAAATTTCAATAAATCTATGATACAACTAGGAGATACTCCAGTAATATCAAAAATTATAGATTCTTATCCTCCAAATGCAAGGTTTGTTGTGATAACAGGATATAAAGGTGCTCATATTCAGGAGTACTTAAAACTTATTTATCCTAAAAAAAATATTAAAATTGTTAAGGTTAAATTATTTGATGGTCCCGGAAGTGGCTTGAGCCATTCTCTCTCAAAAGCATTAAATTATATAAATGAACCTTTTTTCTTTCATGCCAATGATACAATTTTTGCAGATAAAAACTTTCACTCTAAAATAAATGTAGATACACTTTTTCTTGATAAAAAAAAATGTGATACTATGAAATATGCAACTGTAGAATTTGGAAATGGTTATAAAAAAATTCATAACAAACTTAATTATCTAAAAAAAGATTATTTTAACTATACAGGTGTTGCTTTCATAAAAGATTATAAAATATTTAAAAAAATAATTAAAAATTATGAAATTAATGAAGGAGAGTTATCGTATTTTAAATCACTCAATCCAAATAATATTAATTATAGATTTATAAAATTATGGCATGATATTGGAAGTAAAGAGACTAAAGAAGAGGCAGAAAAATACTTTTTAAACACAAAGAGTATACTTCCAAAATACGATCAGGGAATTTTTTTTAAAAATAAAAAAGTTTATAAATTTTTTACAAACAGAAATACTATTAAAAAAAGATATCAAAGATCAAAGGTGTTAAAACCCCATGTTCCTTTGATATTAAAAAAAACCAAATATTTTTATGTATATAAATTTATTGAAGGATCAGTATTCTCTAAATTGAAAAATAAAAAAAAAGAATTTCATAAATTACTCGAGTGGCTAAATAATACTTTTTGGGAAAAAAAAACTTTAACTAGAAAAAAATTAAAAGCTTTTGAGCAGAAATGTAATAATTTTTACTACGAAAAAAGCCTAAGTAGAATAAATTATTTATACGAAAAAAATAATATTATTGATCAAATAGAATTTATAAATAAAGTTAAAATACCAAAAGTTTCTTCAATGTTTGAACAAATAAATTGGAGAGATATTAATGCCGGATTTCCTGTCAATTTTCATGGAGACTTACATTTTGAAAATATTATAAAGAATAAAAATAAAATCTTTCTTTTAGATTGGAGAGAGGATTTTTCTGGTATAAAAAATTATGGCGATATATATTATGATCTGGCAAAGATTAACCACGGTCTAATTATTGATCACAGCATTATTAAGCAATCAAAATTTGATATAAAAATTGATAAAAAAAATATTAAATTTTCTTTTAAACAATCTAAAGAAAATAAAGATTGCCAAAAATTATTCTTTAAATTTTTAAAAAACAATAATTATTCATTAATTAAAGTAAAAATTCTTACTTCGTTAATTTTTTTAAATATTGCTGGCCTACATCATTACCCATACTCGATTTTTTTGTATTATCTAGGAAAGAGCTCACTTTACAAATCTCTTAAAGAAAAATAATAACTATATAATTCTCACAAAATGAAAAAAAAAACAAAGATAGCATTTCTTGATAGAGACGGTGTATTAAATGTTAGTGAGATAAAAAATGGATATGTTGGATTTATTAAAGATTTTAAATGGATACCAGGAGCAAAAAAAACTATAAAACTTTTAAAAAAAGAAAATTTTAAAGTTGTAATTGTTTCAAATCAATCAGGTATTGCCAGAGGTTATTTTTCAATTAAAGATGTTTACAAACTTCATAGATATTTACAACAAGAGTTATTTCAATTTGGTACTGTAGTTGATAAAATTTACTTTTGTCCATTCCATAAGGATGGAGTAATTAAAAAATATAAAAAAAAATCTATCCTAAGAAAACCAAAAATTGGAATGTATTTAAAGGCTAACAAAGTATGGAATATCGATAAAAAAAAATCATTTATGATAGGTGATCAGAAAACAGATATGGAATTTGCTAAAAGAGCAAAAATCAAAGGTTATCTATTTCGTCAAAAAAATTTATATGAATTTGTAAAAAAAAAAGATATTTTTAATTTTTAGGCAATGTTTTTATTTATAAAAAAGTACTATGGAAAAAATTTTGAGCAATACAGATAAAATAGATGTTGTCTTTATAAATCCCTCAGTGGGTTCAAATTATCAATCATTAAAAAATAAATATACCTCCATAGAACCACCTACCTGGTCATTATTACTTGCTGAGTCTATGAGAAACTTTGGTTTTAATGTTTCGATTATCGACGCCAATGCAGAAAATTTAGATCATAGTTTAGTTTATGAAAGATTGAAAAAATTAAATCCTAAATTAGTTTGTTTTGTTGTTTATGGGCAAAATGTAAATGCTGGAACTTCAAATATGGATGGTGCAACTAAATTAAGTAATTTTATTAAAGTAGCAAATAAAAATTTATATATTTCTTACATTGGCTCATACGTACAAGCACTTCCCAAAAAAGCTTTAGATGAAGAAAAAAGTATAGATTTTGTATTTACAAATGAAGGTGTTTATGCACTAAAAAATATTTTAAATTTAGAAAATTTTAGTATCAATAATTTAAATCAAATTAAGGGAATTGCCTTTAGAGACGGTGATAAGGTACAAATAAATCAGACAGAGAAAGTTGTACCAAACGATAGAATGGATATAGATTTACCTGGGTATGCATGGGATCTATTACCTTTCAAAAATAAACCATTAGATTTATATAGATCTCCAATGTGGCATGCTGAATATGATGAAAATAGAAGATCGCCATACGCTGCTTTGCAAACCTCTTTAGGATGTCAGTTTAAGTGTAGTTTCTGTATGATTAATTTAATTAATAGGAATGATGAAGACGAAATTGGAGTTTCATCAAACTATAGCAATATGAGATTTTGGAGTCCAAGTTTTATTATAAAAGAGTTTAAAAAACTTATAAAAATGGGTGTAAAAACAATAAGAATAACTGATGAAATGTTTTTATTAAATCCAAAATATTATAAGCCTTTATGCGAAAAGCTATCGCTATTAAATACTGACGACAGTTTAACTATGTGGGCTTATTCAAGAATTGATACTGTAAAGAATCCGGAAGTTTTAGCACTAGTTAGAAAAGCAGGAATAAAATGGCTTTGTTTAGGAATTGAAAGTGGTGATAAAAAAGTACGTTTAGAAGTTTCAAAAGGTAAATTTGAAGATGTAGATGTTAGAAAAGTTGTAAAGCAAATTCATGAAGCCGATATAGATATTATGGCTAACTATATGTTTGGTCTTCCAGGTGATACTGAAGAAACAATTCAAAAAACTTTTGATTTGAGTTTAGAATTATGTACATCTGGATGGAATATATATGCAACAATGGCTCTACCTGGAAGTTTGCTATATAAAGAAGCTGTAAAAAAAAATATAAAGCTCCCAGATAATTATTCGGGGTACTCATTTCACTCGTACGATACAGTATGTTTACCCACAGACGAGTTAGAGCCTTGGAGAATACTTGAACTGAGAGACAAAGCTTTCACCGAGTATCATAAAAATGAAAAATTTTTAAATAGAATAAAAATGAGATTTGGAGAAAAAGCAGTTAAAAATATTAAAGAAATGTCTAAAATTGAGTTAAAAAGAAAAATAATAGAAAAAAATAAGCCAATTTAAAATATTATTGGAATATTAATAAAAATTTTAGTAAAAAAAAGGAATATCTATTTAATCAAAACTTTAAATGAACATACCAAATAATCTAGAAACAATTTGTAAAAAATATAGAAAAGAATTGTTTGAGAAATTTTTAGAAGTAGGTCAGGGGCATCCAGGGTCAGTATTTTCTTTAATAGAAATTGTCACAACTTTGTTTCACAAATCTTTTGTAAGATTTGATAAATTAAAAAATGCATTTAAAGATAGAGTTATAATTAGTAAAGGTCATGCAACAGTTAGTCTTTATCCTATTTTGAAAGATTATGGAGTAATTCCCAAAGAAGAGTGGGATAAGTGGGGTAAGAAAAATAAATCTAGTAATCTTAGAGTTTTTGGCAACACATCAATACCAGGAATAGATGCAACCACAGGATCATTGGGACATGGTTTGGGTATAGCTTGTGGAATGGCATATTTATATAAAAAACAGAAATCGGATAAGAAAGTTTATGTTATTATAAGTGAAGGTGAACTTTATGAAGGTTCAACCTGGGAAGCACTTTTGTTTGCTGCTCATCATAATCTACATAATTTAAATGTCATAATTGATGAAAATTCATTAATTATATTAGGGAAAACTGACGATTGTTTAAGACTTGATCCTGTAATTGATAAAATAAAAGGTTTTGGATTTGATGTATCACAAGTGGATGGACATAATCTAAAGGAGTTAGAAAATGCTTTTAACAATAATAAAAATAAAACAAATATTATTTTAGCTAAAACGATTAAAGGAAAAGGGTTTTCTTTAATGGAAAATAAAGCTCATTGGCATTATTGGAATAGCATGAGCTCTAATGAAATAGAGATTTGTAGAAAGGAATTAAATTAATGAAACTTCAAAGAGATATATTCCTTGATGAAGTTAATAAAAAATTAGAAAAAAATAAAGATATATACGTAATGAGTGCTGATTTTGGAGCAGCATCTCTCGATATTACGAGAAATAAATTTAAAGAAAATTTTATTCATTGTGGAATATCAGAACAGGCTATGTTTGATATAGGAACAGGCTTAGCCTTAGAAAACAAAAAAGTAATAACTTATGCGATGGGTCCATTTATTTCTTTAAGAGCTTTGGAACAAATAAAATGTGGGCCAGCAATGATGAACTTGCCAATGACTATTTTATCTGTCGGTATTGGACTTGGATATGCTGATGCTGGACCAACTCATTATGCTACAGAAGACTATGCATGTCTTAGAGCTATTGGGGGAACAACCATATACACAGCCTCAGATAATAGTATTTCAAAAAAAATTGCAGAAAATGTTATTGATAATGATGATTTAAATTATGTGAGGTTAGATAGGCATACCACAGAGGATATCAATTTTGAACAAAACGAATTTGATTTTAAAGATGGATTTAGAATTTTTGGAAAATACTCTGAAAATAAAAATGTAATAATATCTCATGGAAAAATTTTACACAATTGTCTTAAAACAATAAAAGAACTAAATAATAATTTTTATTTAGTAGACCTATTCAGATCTAAGCCAATTTCTAAAAAACTAATTGAATTACTCAATAAAACAAAAAAAATAATTGTTGTTGATGAGCAAACTCAATATGGTAATTTATCATCGGCCGTTCAGTCGGAGTTATCAAAATATGATTTATTTCCAAAACTAAAAAATATTTCATTGCCAGACGAATATGTATTTGAGAACGGTGGAAGAGATTTTTTGCATAAAAAATATAACTTAGATGAGATAAGTATTCTAAATTTTTCAAAAAAATTTCAATAAATTTCTGTGATTATATCTAAAACTCCTTATAGAATATCTTTTTTTGGAGGTGGATCTGATTATCCTGAATGGTATTTAAATAATGGAGGTATTGTATTAAGTTCGACAATTAATAAATATATTTATATCTCATGCAGAGAATTACCACCTTTTTTTAGGCACAAACATAGAATAGTTTATTCAAAAATTGAATTAGTAAGAGAAATATCTCAAATTAAACATTTAGTTGTAAAAAAAGCCATTGAAAAAATTTATAAGAATTATAATAACAAAGGATTTGAAATACATTATGATGGAGACTTTCCCTCAAGAAGTGGTATTGGGTCTAGCTCTTCTTTTGTTGTAGGGTTATTAAACGCACTTAATAATTTTTATAACATCAAAAGATCAAAAAGCTTTCTCGCAAATCAAAGTATCTTACTTGAGCAAAAAATTCTTAAAGAAACAGTTGGATCACAGGATCAGATATCAGCTACCTATGGTGGATTTAACGAAATAATTTTCAATAAGAATGGAAAAATTCAAGTTAATCCATTGATAAAAGAAAAAAATATCTTAAAGAAGTTAGAAAACAATATGATTCTCGTTTTTACTGGAATTAGAAAGAAATCAAGCACAGCAAATCATGTTGCCAAATCATATGTCCAACAGTTAAATAGAAATAAAAAAAATAATATTATTGAAATAATAAAACATGCCCAAATCGCAAAAAAATTGATTAAAGATAGAAGATTTGATGATTTTGGAATGTTGCTAAACGAAACATGGAAAAAAAAAAAAGAACTTAGCAATTCAGTTTCAAGTGACAGGGTAGATCATATTTATAATCATGGGATTAAAAATGGAGCATTGGGTGGAAAACTGTTGGGAGCTGGTGGGGCAGGTTTTTTTTTATTTTACTTGCCAAAAAATAAAAGAGAAATATTTTTAAATTCTTTTAAAAATTTTCCATGTATTCCATTTAAATTTGAACAAGAGGGATCTACAATAATTTTTAATGAAACAAAATAAATTTTTTAAAATTAGAATAAATGTATTAATTTATTTATTATATTCTTTTTAAAAATTATTTAAATATTATGAGAGAGGAAATTAAAGTTATTAAAGGATCTATTTTTAAAGATAACAGAGGAACTTTGTGGACATCTTGGAAAAAAAGTAAAAAGCTTAAACTTTTGTTCAATCATGATAAGTTTGCTGTTTCAAAAAAAAAGGTTTTGAGGGGCTTACATTACGATCATAAAACATGGAAACTTATTAGTTGTGTTTATGGAAAAGTTTTTTTTGTGGTTGTTGATTGTAGACGAAGTTCAAAAAATTATCTCAAAAAAAATACCTTCTTACTAAAAGCTGATGATAATATTCAAATCTTAGTTCCTCCCAATTTTGCCAATGGCCATTTGTGTCTCTCTGAAAAATGTGTTTTTCATTATAAGCTTTCTTACAAAGGAAAATATTCTGATGTAAAAAATCAAAAAACTTTAAAGTGGGATGATAAAAGACTAAAAATTAAATGGCCCAAAATAAAAGGAATTATAATGAGTAAAAGAGATAAATAACATATAAACAGTTATTATTAAATTACAGTTTTATGAAATTAAAAAAAAAAATTAAATTTCCACTAATGAGAAATAATATTCTTAAAAGTGATTTAAATGAAATAATTAAATATTTAAGACAACAAGATCCCATTTTAACAAATGGAAAAAAAGTAAGAGAATTTGAGGAAAAGTGGTCAAAGTGGCTTGGTGTAAAATATAGTGTTTTCGTCAACTCGGGCTCTTCAGCAAATCTATTATCCATAGCAATATTAAAAACGAAGTTTCCTAATGGAGGCGAAATAATAGTTCCACCTTTAACATGGGTCTCAGATATAGCGTCAGTAATTCAAAATGGTTTTAAACCTATTTTTGTGGATATAGATCCTCATACTCTAGCAATGGACAATGAAGAGGTAATTTCTAAAATAAATAAGAATACAAAATGTATTTTTTTGACACATGTTCAAGGATTTAATGGGCTTACCGACAAGTTAATAAAAATTTCAAAAAAGAAAAATATACCAATAATCGAGGATGTTTGTGAGTCTCATGGGGCCACTCATAAAAATAAAAAATTAGGTACTATCGGATGGATCTCAAATTTTTCATTTTATTACGCTCATCATATGAGCACAATAGAAGGGGGTATGATTTGTACTAATGATAAAAATGTTTATCAAAAAGCGAGATTATTTCGATCACATGGTATGGTAAGAGAGTCAAGCGATATAAAATTCCAAAATCATTATTTAAATTCTAATCCTGAATTGAACTCAGATTTCATTTTTGCTTTTCCAGCATATAACGTCCGTAACACCGAGATTGGAGCAATTATGGGTTTAAGCCAGCTTAAGAGATTGAACTTAAATATAAAAAAAAGAACAAAAAATTTTTTATATTTTCTAAAAAAAATAAATCCTCAAATTTATTTTACAGATTTTTATTTAAAAGGATCAAGTAATTATGCATTTAATTTAATTTTAAAAAAACCAGATAATATAATTATTGAAAAATTAATAAAAAAAATGACTTACCATGGAATAGAATTTAGACGAGGAAGTGCTGGGGGTGGAAATCAAATTCGACAACCTTACTTAAAAGAAATAGTACCTAAAAACTATCATAAAAAATTCCCAAATGTTGAACATGTGCACTTTTATGGCTTTTATATAGGAAATTTTCCAGATATTAAAAAAAGAGAAATTGATGAGATCTGTTCAATAATAAATAATGTTGAGTGATAATATATGACAACGGCATTTATCTTAGCCGGTGGATTAGGAACTAGATTAAGAAGCTTAGTATCAGATGTGCCAAAGCCAATGGCACCTGTCGACGATAAACCTTTTTTAGAGTATTTGCTTAAATATTGGATCTCTCAAGGAATATCTAAATTTATTATTTCAGTGAGTTATAAGCGTGAAAGCATAATAAATTATTTTGGAGATAGCTATCAAGGCATACAACTTGAATATTTTATAGAGAAACATCCATTAGGCACTGGAGGAGGGTTAATTAAAACTATAAATCTTATATCAGATACATTAGTTGTAATTAACGGAGATACCTTTTTTGAGACATCATTAAATGAACTAAAATTATTCAAAAATAAAACTAACGCAGGGGTGGTAATTGCATTATTCAAAAGTAATGACCGAGGGAGATATGGCCAAGTTTTGATAAATGAAATTAATCAGGTAAAGGGATTTTTAAAGTCTGAAAAGTATTATTCAGAATTATCTAATGGAGGTGTATATCTAGTTGATCCTATCATATTTAATAAAAATACTTATAAATTTAATTCTAAATGCTCTTTAGAAGATGATATTTTACCCGCATTTATTAATCAGGGATTAAATGTTGTAGGCATAGAACAGAAAGGAAAATTTTTAGATATTGGTGTACCCACAGATTATATCCGTGCAAAAAAATTTTTAAAAAATTGATAAAAAAATTAATTAATATTAAATATAGAAAGCTAAAAGTATGAAAAAAAAAATTTTAATTACAGGTGGAGCTGGATATATAGGATCAATACTTGTTCCTGAGTTATTGAATGCTGGGCATAAAGTTACAGTAGTTGATAATTTTATGTTTGATCAATCAAGTTTAAATCACTGCTGTTCGAATCCAAACTTTCATATTATCAATGGTGACATCAGACATGAAAAGTTTATCACTCCATATTACAAATCTGCTGAAATAATTATACCTTTAGCAGGTTATGTCGGAGCCCCATTATGCAATAAAGATTTAACTGGCGCACAGTCAGTTAATCATGATGCTTTAATTCTTATGTTAAATTTTTTAAATGAAGAACAAAAAGTCCTCATGCCAACCACAAACAGTGCATATGGATCAGGACAAGATAACAACTTGTGTGACGAAGAGTCCCCTCTTAATCCAATCTCAAAATATGCATCTGATAAAGTAGCCGTAGAGCAAAAATTAATGGCAAGAAAAAACTCAATAAGTTTTAGACTTGCTACAGTTTTTGGAATGTCTCCAAAAATGAGAATCGATCTTTTGGTAAATGATTTTGTTTATAGAGCAATAAAAGATGGTTTTATTGTATTATATGAAAGCCACTTTAAAAGAAATTATATTCATGTGAGAGATGTATCTTCGGTATTTGTTCACGCAATTGATAATTTTGAAAATATGAGAGGGCAAATTTTTAATGTTGGGTTATCTGATGCCAATATTTCAAAACTTGAATTATGTAAAAGAATTAAATTACAAATTAAAAATTTTATAATTATGGAAGCACCAATGGCAGAAGATCCAGATCAAAGAAATTATGTTGTATCTAACAAAAAAATCGAGTCTACTGGATGGAAACCCAAAATAAGTTTGGATGATGGTATTTTTGAATTAAAGAAGGGTTACACAATGTTGTCAAATTCCAAGTATGGAAATGTGTAATTTTTTTTAGATTATTTTAATTTTCTGCTATTTAAAGAAATAGTCTTCTAGAATTGAACAATAAATTTGACCAATTGCAATTTCTGCAACTTGTAAAACATCTGTTTCATTTGATTTCAAAATAATAGGATATTGAGTATATCTTTTTAATTTTCCACCTTTATTTCCTGAAAAACAAAAAGTCAAAATTTTTTTTCGTTTGGCAATTTTTAAAGCTTCAATAAGATTCAGGCTATTTCCAGAGGTTGTTATAGCTATTACAATATCTCCCTTATTTCCAATAGCTTCTATTTGCCTTGAAAATATATATTTAAACCCATAGTCATTTCCAATAGCTGTTAAAGCCGAGGTGTCTGTTGTCAAAGCCAAAGCTGGCAATGCTCTTCTTTTTTTTTTAAATTTGCATGTGAGTTCCGTCGCCAAATGTTGAGCATCAGATGCACTACCACCGTTACCCAAAAAAATGATTTTACGATTATTATTTATTGCACCAATACTTTTTTTGCAGAGATGTTCAAAATTTTTGTCAAAAGTAATGTTTTTAAATAACTGAACAATATTTTTAATGCTATCATTAAATTTTTTTTTCATATAGAGTTAATACAGCATGGTTTTTGAATATACTAATTATTTTAATATATTTTTAAAATTTTAGCATTTTATTTTAAAAATGACTGCTTTATTCGTAAATTTAAAAATTGACAATCAAACAAAATTTGATTTTTTTAAAGTAACATTATTAGATATTCATAACTTGTTTAGCGAATATCATATTAAATTTCGAGGCAAATTTGCAAAAGATTGTGCGCTGTATGCCAAAGAATTATTGCCTAATCATGCAAAATTTTATCAAGACCTTCAGGAAACCGATTGGATTGCTGCAAGCTTACTTATGATAGATAATGTAAAATCACAAAATATTTTTATATATTTAGAGGATCATAGATTGATCTCATCTTCAAATGACTTAAGTTTAGTTTTAAATGAATTTGATGAATTTCAATTAGATTATCTGAGTTATTCTTTTTTTAGAGCTTCTCATTTGGATATTAATAATTTGTTACCTTTGAAACCAAAGCATCATCAAAAATTTTCGGAATTTTTTTTAGATAAAGAAAATATTGAATTAATCAGAAAAATTTCTCCACTTTATTGTACTTTCTCTCTTCCTAGTATTTGCTCTAAAAATTATTTTAAAGAAATACTTCATCGTGAAAACAAAAAATTTAAAATTTATTTAAAAAAACTTTCTTCCCTTTTATCTGTCATTTTTCCATTTCCAAAGTATTTAATCTTTATTAATTATATTAATTTTTTTCTTTCGTTAATTAATGCAAGATTGTGTTTCAATTCAATTGATACACCCTTTAATATGGAAAGACTAAATACAGAAATGAATTTATTCGAGTTTAAATATTTCAAAAGTAAATTTAAATATGGTATTCTTAAAAACGAACTTTTTGCTAATTTTGATGATGATAATAAAGCATATGGAGAAAGTTTAATTAAAAGAGGTCTTTATCCTCCTGATGCTAAAATAGAACTGAATAATGATATAAAGAACTTTATTAATTATACTATTGAACTTAATGTAGGAAATTTTTACAATTGCACTTACTATAGTCAAATTCATAGAATTAAAACTTTGCCCCAAGTACGTATTGAGGTAAATTATGGCAAGCTAAATGTTAATTATTGTGGCAAAGATGTAAATTTAGCAAAAGGAGATCATCAAACTTTTTATACGAATTTATCACCGATAATTAAATGCATTGAAAAAGCGGAAATTTCAGTATCAGTATATGATGAATGTTTCTAAGCAATATTAATTAAAGGTTTAAATTTTAAAAGAAATGCAGGTTCATTAATATTTATTAAAAAATTCCAATTTAATTGATTTAAATTTGCAATACATTAAAAATATTTTAATTTCATAATTAAAATAAACTAATGTCTAATATAAAAAAATTATTTAAGATACTCTCAGATCATGAGCAAAAAAGAGCTTTTTTTGTTACGTTATTTATTTTAGTTTCAGGCTTACTAGACGTATTAGGAATTGCATCAATTATTCCTTTAGTAGCTTTATTGACAAACCCTGACATTATAGAGAGCAACCTATTGTTCAATAAAGTTTATAAATTTTTTAATTTTAATAATGCTCAATTATTCTTGTTTTACGCAGGATTAAGCTACTTTATATTTTTCATAGTAGCAATGTTAATCAAAACATTTTCTATATATTTACAATTAAATTTCAGTTTGATGTGTGAACACACTATTGGAAAAAGATTGTTAAAAAATTATTTAAATAAACCCTACATCTGGTTTTTAAATCATCATAGTAGTGATTTAGCAAAAAATATTTTGTCTTCAGTAAATCAAATTATTTATCAGGCTTTAATACCAATTTTTACGATTATATCTCAGGGCATAATAGTAATATTAATTATTCTTCTTCTAGTTTTTATTGATCCCATGTTAACGCTCATCATAGGCTCAACACTTTCTATTATATATGGAATTGTTTATTTAATTTTTAGTAATCAACTTAGCCGGAAGGGGTTAGAGCGGACTAAAAATGATACAAAACGTTATACAGCTTTAAGTAATGCATTAAGTTCAATTAAAGAAACAAAAATTGGAAAATTAGAAAAATTTTTTGTTAAAGATTTTTCTAAATTTGCTAAAAATTTTGCAAAGAACCAAACAGATGCATTAGTAATTAGTCAATTACCTCGTCATTTATTTGAAGCAATAGCATTTGGAGGATTATTATTGATAATTCTCTATTTAATGAGAGAAAGAAGCGATTTTTCGTCAATCCTTCCAATTCTTTCTTTGTATGTTTTTGCTGGATACAGATTAATGCCTGCTTTGCAACAAATATATGCTGCATTTACCTCATTTCGTTTCGCAGGTGCATCAATTAATGCGGTTTATGATGATAAAAAACAATTAGAGTTAAATTCTGAAAACTATAAAAAATCAAAATTAGATTTTACAAAAGATTTTTCTTTAGAAGATATCGTCTATCAATATCCTCAGTCATCTAAAACTAATATAAAAAATATTTCTATTAAAATCCCTGTAAATACTATAACTGGAATAATTGGCCCAACAGGAAGTGGTAAAACTACCCTTGTGGACATAATTACAGGATTAATTAAACCAAAGTCAGGAATATTAAAAGTAGATACTAAAAATATCAATGAAGATAACCTTGCTTTATGGCAAAATAAAATTGGCTATGTTCCTCAACAGATTTTTTTAATAGATGATACTCTATCTTGTAATATAGCTTTTGGAGTCGAACCTGAATTAATAGACCACTCAGCTGTTGAACATGTGTCAAAAATTGCAAATTTACATAATTTCGTAATAGATGAATTACCAGAAAAATATGATACAGTTATTGGTGAAAGAGGCATTAGATTGTCAGGCGGTCAGCGTCAGCGTATTGGTATAGCTAGAGCATTATATAATAATCCAAGTGTTTTAATATTTGATGAAGCCACTAACTCATTAGATAATGTGACTGAAAAAGTAATTATTGAAGCTTTAAGTAAGTTAAAAAGTAAAATCACTATCATTATAATATCGCATCGTATGAAAACAATTGAAAATTGTAATCAGATATTTTTATTGGACCATGGCAAAATAATAGCCAAAGGTAGTTATAATGAGCTTTCTAAAAATAGCCTGGATTTCAATAAATTCATCTTAAAAAATAACTAATTGTATATAAATATTAAATGAGATTACTTATAGTTGTACCTGCTCTTTGCAAGGGAGGTGTTGAACGTCTTGTATCAGTTTTAAGTAAAGAGTGGATGAATAATCATCAGGTAAAAATAATTGTTTTTGATAAAAATAATATAGCATATTCCTATGGTGGTGATTTAATTGATTTAAAGCTTCCTTCCAAAGTTGGAATTTTTTTTAAGTTATTTCAGCTATTGCTTCGCACTATTCAACTAATTAAATTATTTAGACAAAATAAACCTGATTATATTATAAGCTTTTCCGAAACTGCAAATTTTCCAAGTATTTTTGCTGCCTATTTATCTGGTAAGTTAAAAAAATTAACAATAAGTGTTCACGCTGATACAAAAATTATGCCTAAATTTCATAGCTTTTTGATTCCTTACTTGTATCGTATACCAAAAAAAATAATTGCAGTCTCTAAAGGTGTTTCATACGCTTTAATAAATTTGGGTATTTCAAAAAGAAAAATAAAAGTCATTAATAATCCTCTACCAGCCTCTACGCCATCTATTTTTAAACCATTGTCTAGACCATTAGGAGCTCCAGTAAATTATATTCTTGGTGTGGGTCGCTTAGATAAATATAAAGGCTTCGATTTATTAATAGAGGCTTTTTCAAAAATAAGAGCTTCAAATATACATTTAGTCATTTTAGGTGAGGGAGAAGAAAGAGAGACACTCGAGAACATTGTATTGAGTAAGGGTATTTCAGAGAGTGTACATTTATTGGGATTAGTAAAAGATATATGGCCATGGTATAGGAATGCAAAACTTTTTGTATCAAGCTCTTTAAGTGAAGGATGGGGAAATGTAATAGTAGAGTCAATGAGCCAAGGCTGTCCTGTAGTTGCATTCGACTGTGATTTTGGTCCAAGAGAAATAATTACTGATGGATATAACGGTTTACTTGTGAAAACTAATGACGTGAAAAGTTTGAACAATAAAATGACAACTTTATTAAATGATAATCATTTAAGCAATAAGTTAAAACAAAATGGATTGACTAAGATTTCAGAATTTAATGTCAAATCCCTGAGTAATAAATGGTTAAATGATAATTGAATTTGAAATTTTATTATTTTTATTTCACTTTATGATATAGTTTAACACATTGTGAAAAAAACAGACGTTGTATATCATTATTACAATAATCAAGGCTGGGCATCGCAATCAAAAACAGGATTAACACTTGATGAAAAAATTAACGTCAATAATAATAAATCTTGCAGACTATATAACACAAAAACTAGAAATAGAGTTTTAAATCAGTTAAATAAGCTAAAGGGTCCCAAAAAAAATTTATTAGATGTGGCTTCTGGTCCATTACATATCCAAGAGTTCTTGCATTACTCAAAATATTTTGTTGAAAGACATTGTGTTGATTTCAGCAAAATAGCTCTTAAAGAGGCTAAAAACAACCTAGCTAAATTTGGACAAAAAAAAAGTTTTTTTTATAATATTGACTTTTTAAAAAGCAAATTTAAGGCTAATTCATTTGACTCAGCTATTTCATTACATACTTTATATCATGTAGAGATTGATGAGCAAAAAAATTTTGTAAAAAAATTAATTAAATATGTCAGACCTGGTGGATTAGTTATTATTGTTTATTCAAATCCGTTTTCCTTACAGTCAGTTTTAACAGCACCTATTTTCTTTTGGAATCTTTTTAAGTTAGTAATAAAAGACATATTAATTAAGTTATCATTTTACAAATATAAAAAAAACGAATTATATTTTAAAAGAAAGACTATCTTTTGGTGGAACTATTTTAAAGCTTTAGGTGAGGTAAAAATAATACCAGAGCGAACTTTTACTGGATCTTTTGAAAAAAAAATTATTCCAGACAATAATTTTGGAAAGAGTGTTTATAAATTACTATTTTTTCTTGAAAACTATTCTTTTTGGAGATTTTTTTCTACTTATTATATTGTAATTATAAAAAAAAAGAATTGATAAATAATAAAATTAAATAAAATACTTAAGTGCTATACTTTATTTCAAATTTACAAAAAATATTTAAGAAACAGTATTATGAAATTTAAAATGGTAACTGGATCAGCTGGTTTTATTGGCTCAGCTGTTTCTCATAAACTTTTAGAAAGAGGAGATAGTGTTGTAGGTATTGATAACCATAACAACTACTATGACCCAAAAATTAAAGATGCAAGACTAGAAAGATTAATGAAATACAAAAACTACAAACATTACAAAATAGACCTTAGTGATCGGGAGAGTTTAGATGAAATTTTTAAAAAAAATACAATTAATAAAGTAATTAATTTAGCTGCACAAGCTGGTGTACGCTACTCTATGGAAAATCCCCTTGCATACATTAATAGCAACATTGTTGGATTCGCAAATATTTTAGAAAACTGCCGTAATCACAAAGTTAAACACTTAGTTTACGCAAGCACTTCAAGTGTATACGGTGCCAATAACAAAATGCCTTTTTCAGAGCATTATAGTGCCAACCACCCACTATCCATTTATGCAGCCTCAAAAAAATCCAATGAACTTATGGCACATTCATATAGTTTTCTTTATCAACTTCCAACTACAGGTCTTAGGTTTTTTACTGTTTATGGACCTTGGGGGAGACCTGATATGGCTTTATTTAAATTTACAAAGAATATTCTAGACGAAAAACCTATTGATGTATTTAACTACGGTAAACATACAAGAGACTTTACTTACATTGATGATATTGTTGGCGGAGTTCTAAAAACTCTTGATAAACCTGCAACTAGCAACCTAAATTGGAACAAAAATCAACCAGATCCAGCTTCAAGTAGCGCACCTTGGCGAATTTATAATATTGGCAATAATAAACCTGTGAAACTTTTAGATTATATTGCTGCTTTGGAAAAAACTTTAAATAAAAAAGCAAAAATTAATTTTTTACCTTTACAACCTGGTGATGTTCCAGACACATATGCAAGTGTAGTTAATTTAAAGAAACAATTTGACTATAAACCTTCTACAACAGTTGCTGAAGGAGTTACAAAGTTTGTTAAATGGTATAAGGATTATTTTACTATTAACAAATGATAAAAAAAAATAAAGATCTCAAATTAGCTGTTATTGGCTTAGGCTATGTTGGTTTACCACTTGCCATAGAATTTGCAAAAAAAAGAAAAGTTATAGGCTTTGATATTAATAAAAAAAGAATTAAAGAACTGGATAGTGGAATAGATAAAAATTTAGAGTTTAATAAAAAAACTTTAAAAGATGCAAAAAAGCTTAAATTCACTCATTTTGAGGAAGATCTTAAATCTGTAAATTGCTTTATTGTTACTGTTCCAACACCCATAGATAAATTTAAAAATCCAGATTTAATTCCTCTATTAACATCTACTGAAATGATTGGAAAAAACATTAAAAAAGGTGATTTAGTTATCTATGAGTCCACAGTTTATCCTGGCTGTATAGAAGAGGAATGTGTGCCAGTGCTAGAAAAATTCTCAGCATTAAAGTTTAATAAGGATTTTTTTTGTGGATATAGCCCTGAAAGAATAAATCCTGGAGATAAGTATCACACTATTTCGAATATAAAAAAAATTACATCGGGATCAACAATTGAAATTGCAGATTTAGTTGATGAGTTATATAATGAAATTATCACCGCGGGTACTTATAAAGCACCTAGCATTAATGTTGCAGAGGCCGCCAAGGTGATAGAAAATACTCAGCGAGATTTAAATATAGCTCTGATAAATGAGTTATCTATACTATTTGGTAAAATGAATATTAACACACAAGCTGTATTAGAGGCTGCAGAAAGTAAATGGAACTTTATACCTTTTAAACCAGGGCTTGTTGGTGGTCATTGTATTGGTGTAGATCCGTATTATCTCACTTTCAAAGCAAAAAAAATTGGCTACCATCCAAAAATTATTTTAGCAGGGAGAGAGCTTAACGATAATATGGGAAATTATGTTGCCTCAGAGTTATTAAAAAAAATGAAAATAAAAAATATCAAAATTGAAGGAGCTAAAATTTTAATTATGGGACTAACATTTAAAGAGAATTGTCCAGATTATAGAAATTCAGGTGTTGAAAGCGTCATAGCTAAATTAAAAAAATTTAAATGTGATTTAGAACTATATGATCCCTACGTCAATAAAGAGGGAACTATGAAAATTTATGATATTTATCCTAACTCAAAACTAAAAAAAAACACATATGATGCAATTATAATCGCAGTTGCTCATCAAAAATTTAAAAAAATTGGTCTAAAAAGTATTAAAAAATTATGCAAACAAAAAAATGTTATCTTTGACTTGAAAGATATATTTAAAAGCAAAATGGTAGATTTAAAGTTATAATACTATTTTAAATTTTATTAATGACCAATTTCTCAAAATTAAAAATCAGTTCTATGCTGATATCTTTGACTTTTTTTTTAGTAATAGTTCCTATTTTTATAAACCTGGATACGTCAGAAGGACTTCGATTTGATATAAATGCTTTTAACAAAGATAAGACATCCTTACCATTATCAGTTTTCGTAATACTAATTTTAGTATTTTTCAATATTAAAACTTTATTAAAGAATAAATTGTATATTCTATTTTTTTTTAGTTCTCTTTTTATGGTAATTTTATGCACTTTAATAAATGGGTTTACACGAATTATCATCACATTTGTTCAAATGAATTTTTTTTTAATATCATTCTATATTTTTAAAAATATGTATAAAAATTTTGACAAAGAAATTTTATTGAAAATCTTTTTTAAAATACTTTCACTTGTTATAATTTTAAAATTTGTTTTTGATATATTGCTTGTAATACAGGGTAGCTACCAGTCGACACATTTAGTTTGGGCTATTGTTACTCCATATTTTATTAATGAATCAATAGCCATATACAATTTTTATGGCTATTTCCCTTTTGTCTATTATTTAGCTGCAGTCTTATCATTAAGAAATATTTGGTATAAAGAAATGTTTTTTACATCATTAATTATTTTTTTTATTAGCTCTTATTCTGTAACCTTCACACACTCAAGGTTATTTTCAATTGGCTTTTATTGTATTCCTTTTTTGATCTTATTTTTTAAAATTACAAAATTTAATAGACAATTAATTTTTAACTTATGTTTATCGTCCGTTATTTTTCTTACTGCCTTTTTTACAATTTACCCATTTACAGTAACAGAATTATCTATGTTTACTCGATTTGAACTTTGGATGTTTTTCTTTTTTACAATTGAACCAATTCATTTGTTATTTCCATTTATGAATGAATATAGGGCAGGTCTAGTTGGTTCGATGCATAATGAATTATTAGAAATTGTAAGTTTCTTTGGAATTTTTTCTATCTTCTTTTTTATGCATTTATATAAAATTTTTACTCATTATGACGTAGTAAAAAAATACAAAATGATTCTAAAGTTGGTTATATTTATTATTATTTGTGGTATGTTTATCCAAATGAATTTGCTTAATCCTTATCTTTCATCTATGATTGCCCTATTCATGTCCTTAACACACCAGACAAATAAATTTAAATATTCTTGAAAGCAATAATTCTAGCAGCTGGACGAGGTAGTCGAATGAAAAGTCTTACTAAAGATAAACCCAAATGTTTAATTAAAGTGCAAGGAAAAACTTTACTTGAACGTCAAATACAATCATTTCATAAATCTGGAATAAATGAAATTGCTATTGTAACAGGATATAAGAATCAAATGCTTTCAGTTTATAATTTAATAGAATTTTACAACTCTAATTGGGCCAACACTCAAATGGTGGAATCATTAGCCTCAGCATCAGATTGGCTAGAACATGATCAATGCATTGTAAGTTATGGAGATATCTTTTATGATAAAAGCGCTATTCAATCATTAATGCAACTAAAATGTAATGTTAACATAGCTTTAGTTTACGATTTAAACTGGCTTAAACTATGGAAGTCCAGGTTTGGCAATCCATTAATAGATGCAGAGACTTTTCGTATAAACTCAAATAATACTTTAATTGAGATTGGCAATAAGCCACATTTAATAAGTGAAGTACAAGGTCAATATATGGGATTGATGAGATTTACTCCAGAAGGCTGGAAAGAATTTCAAAATGTGCGTAATCTCGTTTCACAAAAAAAGGCAAATTTAATGGATATGACGGAAACTTTACAATTATTTTTACTTAAATCATCAATGCCAATTTATACTGTTCCTTACGATGGTTTGTGGGGTGAAGTGGATACAGAATCAGATCTTAAATTTTACTAATGAAAATACTTTTATTTATATTTAAATTTTTTCCGTGGAAGTTAAGACAATTTATTAAATTAATTATATATTTCTTTAGAGAAAATAAATACTCGAATAGCAACTTTCCATTAATTGGAAAAAAAACTTTTTTTTCAATTCGAAGTTCATTTCTTGATAAACCTTTGAAATTTGAAAATGACAATTTTATTTATTATTCAAAAACATACAACGATGCAAGACAAATAAATACTGATCTGACAGATCAAGATGTTCATATGACTCCAGTAGAAATTGCACCTGGAGAGAAAACTAAAGAATATAAATTAAATATCGAAAAAAAATCTGTTTTTAAGATTTCAAGAATTAATCTATCACCAATTAATATTGTGATAGAAAAAAATAATAATAAAAAAAAATTTGATTTAATCAGTACAAATAATCGGTTTATTTCATTTTCGGAGGAGAGCAACACCAAAATAGAAATAAAATCAAATGAGGATTTTATAATATCCCCACCAATTATGATAAACCAAAAAATTAAAAATCAAAAAAAAATGGTGCTATTTCTATTTATTGATGGCTTAGTAGACAGATCTGTTCTAGGAATTAACAACCTTGATCAAATTATGCCTTATACTGCAAAATTTTTTAATGATGCTTTCGATTTTAGAAATCATCATGTAAATTCTGATTGGACATTACCAAGTTTTGCATCAATTTTTAGTGGTAGATACCTTCAATCACATAATCTTTATGAACCTTACAAAATAAAAGAGATCGGTAAAACTTTTAAAATTTTAAGTCAATATTTTAAGAAAGAGGAATACGCAACATTTAGCGCAGGTGGAAATCCACGAATATCGCCAACACATGGATATGTAAAAGGATTTGACCGAACTATTTATCATAGTTTTATGCATGCACCTGAGGTTATTGGAAATTTCTTAGAACAAAATTTAGTTTTTAACCAGCGAGATCAGTTCCATTTCTTGCAGTTTAATGATTTACATCACAATTTATCTATAGTCCCAGATTTTAGTGTCATGAGTGCCTTAAACTCAGAAACTGTTCAAAGCATTTTTAACTCAGGAATTAAAAATAAGAACGTTAAAAGTGTTTGGAATACTAAAGATAATGATAGAAAAATGCTTTATTTAGAGAAAGTTAAAAGATTAGACAGCTATTTAAATATTATTTACCAATATCTTAATGATAATTACAAGCCATCTGATATTACAGTTTGTTTAACAGCTGACCATGGTCACTCATATCTCAGTGATGATTTACACCCTTTATCACTAGCTAGATCAAAAGCTATTTGGCTTCTTAAGTCAGGAGATAAAAAAGGGGGTGATGTATATGAGTTCACAGAAGGTGTTGATATATTTAATACAGTTCTTTCAGATTCATGTATAGATTTTGATGATAATATTGATGGGAATTTACCAATTGTATGTGGAGGAAAAATAAAAAGAGATTTTTCTTTTTCGCAAAGTTTATATTTAGGTCAAACATATAAAGCTGTGATAAATAGTGATCATGGTAGATATACTTACGAATCTGAAACTCCAGTTGGCAATAATGGTGTGATTAATCATAATAATCCTACTATTATTATTAATAAGAATGCTAACGCCAAAAATTCTTTTACAGAAGAGCAGATCAAAAAAATTGTAATTAGCAAAATAAATAAAGTATGAAAAAATTTTTAAATTTAACGGTAAATCTTTCTGAAGTAGTGGATAAATAATGATGGATAGTAAAAATATCTCAAAAGCTAAGATGCTAAAATATATTAATTCATCAAAAGCAACTTTATTTCAAGTTCCAAATATGATTAGTTTTTCAAATGTTTTAGTTAAGGATAATTTAAAGTTAGTACTTGATCAAATTAAAAATACATTTCATGATGGCACTTTAGCTATTCGATCATCTGCAGCCGACGAGGATTCTGAAAAAAACTCATTGGCAGGTGGCTATTCTTCAGTTTTAAATGTTCCAGTAAATAATGAAAAAAAAATAATTGAAGCAGTAAATTTAGTGATTGACAGTTATAAAAAAAAACGTCCATTACTTTTAGATGATGAAATAATTGTTCAAGAGATGGTGAAAAATACTAATATGAGTGGAGTTGTTTTTACTTATGATCTCAATACAGGTGCACCATACTATGTAATAAATTATGATGATAAATCAGGAATAACTGATACCGTCACATCTGGCTATGGTGAGTATGCAAATAGAACACTTTATGTTCATCGTCATTCAATAGACAAGCTTCACTCAGATCGTTTTAAAAAACTGCTTCAGGCAGTACAAGAATTGGAATATGTTTTAGGTAATCAATTCTTAGATATAGAGTTCGCATTAGGTGTTGACTTAAAGACTCACTTACTTCAAGTAAGAAAAATAACTACACAAATGAATTGGAATCGTGGAGTATCAAAAAAAGTTGATGCAACCCTGCAAGGTGTGCAATCATTTATTTCCTCAAAGTTTAAAAGAGCTGATGGCATTTATGGGAAGACAACTGCTTTAGGACAAATGCCAGATTGGAATCCTGTAGAAATGATTGGTAGAGTGCCTCGAACTTTAGCAGCATCATTATACAAAAAGTTTATCACTGATGATGCATGGCGAATTGCAAGAGCAGAAATGGGCTACTCTGTACCAGCTGGAGAGCCATTAATGGTTATGTTAGCGGGACAGCCATTTATTGATACTCGACTAAGCTTCCACTCTTTTATCCCTAACAAAGTACCACAAGATATTGCCGAAAAACTTGTAAATCATTGGGTTAAAGAACTTATTAAAAAACCTGAGTGTCACGATAAAATAGAGTTTGAGATAGCTATAACTTGTTACAGTTTTGATTTTAACGAAAAAATTGAAACTTTAATAGGAGATATTCTTACAAAGGAAGAAAAACTGTTATTTAAAAAAATACATCAACAACATACTATAGCATTAATTAAATCAGAGAATAAAGGATCCATGAGTGCTGCATTAGATAAGATAGAGCAGCTGAACAAAAAACAAAAAACCACCTCATCTATCTTTGCTTTGGTCGAAGATTGTATACAGCTAGGTACAATTCCCTTCTCAATACTTGCAAGACATGGGTTTATTGCAAAAACAGTTCTATTATCATTGAAACAACTAAATATTATTACCCAGGATGAAATAAACCAAATACTGGGAAGCATTCAGACTGTTGCTAGTGAGCTAGTCGATGATTTATATTTATTACAAGAGAATAAAATAACCATCAATAATTTTTTAAACAAATTTGGACATTTGAGGCCAGGAACATATGATATCAGATCTTTACGTTATGATCAGATGAATACACAAATCACGAACGTCTCTTCATATAAGCCTCGTCAAAAATTAAAAAAATTTAAGATTACAGAATTACAACAAAGTAAAATTAATATCTTATTAGAAGAGCATGGTTTTGAAAATTTTACAGCTGATGATTTGATTAATTATATCAACAAAGCAACAATCGCTAGAGAATATGGTAAATTTGTTTTTACACGCTCTATTAGCGATTTATTAGAAATTATAAGAGAATTTGCGTTAGAGAATAAATTAAGTAGAGATGAAATTTCACATATTCCGATTGGTGAAATTTTAAATATAAAAAAAAATAGTGATGAACAAAATATTGAGCAGAGATTAAGAAATTATTCAAATCAAGAGGCTGAAAAACATAATGTAAATATTGCAGTTAGACTTCCTCAAATAATATCTGATCAAGCTGGCGCACATATCGTACCATTTCAAGTCAGCCATGCAAATTTTATTACCACCAAAAAAATTACTGCACCATCTTTAATACTTTATTCAAATATTGAAGGAGTTGTAATGGCAGAAAAAATTATAATAATTGAAGGAGCAGACCCAGGATTTGACTGGATTTTTTCACAAAAAATCGCGGGATTGATCACAAAATATGGTGGTGCTAATTCGCACATGGCAATCCGTTGTGCTGAGTTTGGCTTACCAGCTGCAATTGGTTGTGGTGAGCAGAAATATGAACAATTATTAAATTCAAACCATGTACATCTTGATTGTTCCTCTGGTTTGATTGAACCAATAAATTGAGGTAATAATATTAGCACTTCACGAACAATTTGGATTACAGGTTTATCTGGCTCAGGGAAATCAACTCTGGCAGCTGAAGTTGTAAAAATTTTGCGAAACAAAGGTTTGCCAGTTATCTCTATAGATGGTGATCAGTTAAGAGGTATATTTGGATCAACAGTACATTCAAAAAAAAATCATAACAGAAAGGCACGTATTTCTCTTGCTATGAAATATGCTCACCTATGTCAAATAATTTCAAACCAAGGTATGACAGTTGTAATTTCAACAATTTCTATGTTTAATGAGGTACATAATTGGAATAGAAAAAATTTGCCAAATTACCTTGAAATATTTTTAAAGGTGCCTTTAAAAGAATTAAGAAAGCGTGATCCAAAGAATATTTATCAACTTTATGATGCGGGTAAATTAAAAAATGTAGCTGGATTAGATTTATTAGTAGACGAGCCAAAAACACCTGATTGGTTGTTTGATTTTAATTTTGATAAACAATATACAGTCGAATATATGGCAAATAAAATTATTAAAAATCTATGATAGTAGGTGTTACTCAGCGAATTGATAAGATAGAAACTTATAATGAAATGCGAGATGCTTTGGATCAAAGATTAGTTGAGTGGATTTTGAAAGCAGGATTTATACCAGTGCCTATCCCAAACAGTTTAGTAAATATGGAAAATTCGTATAACGATCAGTTATTAGTTTTTGAATGGCTAACTAAAATGAGGGTTGATGCATTACTACTATCTGGAGGTAATGATATTGGTAAATCGCCTAAAAGAGATTTATTAGAAAAAAGTATTTTATGTTGGGCTGAAAAGATTAAAAAACCAGCTTTGGGCTTATGTCGTGGCATGCAAATGATGGGGGTTTATTTTGGAAGTGAACTTACTGAAGTAAAAGGACATGTCGGCACAAAACACAAATTACAGATGAAAGATAATATTGAAAAAATGTTTCCAAATATTGTGAATAGTTATCACAATAAAGTTTTAAAGGATTGTTCCAGTGAATTTGAAATATTAGCAAAGTCAATAGATGGAAATATTGAGGCAATGTCACACAAGAAGTTACCATGGGAAGCGTGGATGTGGCATCCAGAGCGTGATAATGAATTTAATATATACTGCATTAATAGAGTAAAACAGTTATTTAATAGACATTTAAAATTAAATTATAAGGAGTAGGGTTATTCATAATAAAAACCTTGGAACATAAATGATAATATATGGGAATGACCAAAATTATTATAATAACTCGTTTATAGTTAAAAAACTAAATAAGTTAAATATTTATTGGAATTATAAAATGTTCACTGACCATCTTAGCTTAATGGAAAGCATAAAAATGGCAAAATCGTTAGCTAAAGATAAAGTAATATTTCTTTCATTAGAAAGTGGTATTCATAGTTATAAGTATTGGAGACCCTATAGTTTATCTGATTTTAATATATCTCATAAAAATGCTAAAAATTCCATATATTATAATTTATTCGCAGAGGATTACTTAAATGGCTTTTTAAAAAAAAAAATTGTTTATGAAAAAAAATATGAAAAGCCTGTATTTATTGCCTCAAATATTTCAAAAATAAATTATGTTCAAAATTTAATGGGTGTAGATTTTTCAAATATAAATTTTTATGGTTCTTTTAACAATAAAGTTGATGATGTTGAGGGTAATTTTCATTTGAATGCACAACATTTAATTGGGCAACATAAGAGTGCAATCTGTGTAGAAAATTCAGAGGAAACTGGATATATCCAAGGAAATTTTTTATTTTCACTTTTATCTGGCACTGTTCCGATCATTAAGGCTTCAAAATATATTTTGAAAAACATACTTGTGCCTGAGTGTTATGTAAAATTAAGTGATTATTGTTCAATGTCGAAAAAAGAAAAAATAGATGAAGTTAATAAAAAAAGTGATTTTATTTTGAATGATAAAGAGGTTTTCACAACTCTTATAAAAGATTATTTAGATTTTATTAAAGAGATCAATTTATCAGATATTTCTATATGTGTAAGTAAATCACAAGAGTTCAAAAAAAGAATTTTTGAGCTATGATAAAAAAAAGTTTCAATATTTTGAGGCCAATTTCTTACCATATAAAAAAATTATTTCTATCTCCACTCCCTATAAGAATATACCTTCTCCAAAATTTAATGAGAAAATTTAAACTTGCAACATTTGAACAAAGACTTAAATATGATGCACTTTTGTACCCAGCTTATGCATATGGTATGTACTGTGCTGCCTTACAAGCAAAATCACTAGGACTAAAAAAAATATCAGCTATTGAGTTTGGAGTTGCAACAGGAAATGGCTTAGTTGCGATGGAGAGTCATGCTACCGAAATTTATAAATCAACTGGTATAGAATTCGAAATTTATGGGTTTGATACAGGAGAAGGTTTACCAAAACCTACAGATTATAAAGACCAAAGTTATTTCTGGAGTGAGACTTCTTACACAATGAACCAAAAAAAATTAGAGGATAATTTATCCTTTTCTAAGTTAGTCATTGGTGAAATAAAATTTACAATTGAAAAATTTATGAAAGATAGTTTAACTTATCCAATTGGTTTTATTGCTTTTGATTTAGATTATTACAGTTCTACGTTAGAGAGTTTTAAAATTTTTAAAATTAGTGATAATTTACTGTTACCCAGGGTTGAATGTTATATGGATGATATTAGTTCTACGGAATTACTCGTTGCCTCAGAGGGTACAGGTGTATTGAGGGCAATCAGTGATTTTAACCAGAGAGAAGAAAAACAAAAAAAAATATTTAAGAAAGAGGGTGTGTCTCATCTGAGAAGTATCCCATCATCCTGGAATGAAAAAGCATATGTTTTTCATAAATTTGACCATTTTCAGTATAATAATTCAATTGTAAAGGACCAAAATATCAATGAATTATAGTTCTTATAACTTCATAACTCAAAAAAATATTAGCTGGAATGTACAAAATGGATGTAAATATTATTTCTTTAAAAGACTCTAACCGCAGAGCGGTATGTAAAAGTAGATTAATCTCTAAAGGATATAATCCTATTTTTTACGATGCTTTTGACTCCCGTAATTTGAATGAAGTTCAATTAGAACACATTTTCGATTTTAAACTTTTTAGAAAAACTTTTAATTATAAGATCGACTCAGGAATTATTGGTTGTGTCTTAAGTCATTTCAATCTTTATAAAAGTTTATTGAGGTGTGAAAATAATTCTAAATATTATATAATTGTTGAAGATGATTGTATTCCTCTTGCGACTTCAAGTGAGTTAAAGAATATAATCGATAAGGCATTAATATCTTCATTTGATATTTTACTACTAGGATATAGTAAGACGGATAATACTCAGTATGAGGTTATCAACAAAATGAATCCATTTAAAAAACTTTACTCAAGTGGAAAATTTGATATTGGTATTCGTTATAAACAGTCATCATGTGGGGCTGTTGCTTATGTTGTGAGTAGAAGTTTTTTAAAAAACATAACTACCTCAATTAAAAAGCCTTATTATGTAGCTGATGAATGGTCCTTCTTAGAGAAAAGATTTAAACTACTTATTTTGCACACTAGCCCTTTATGTTTTTTAGAAGATTATAATGGTATGCCAAGCAGTCTTGAAGATGGTAGAGTTACTAATCGTAGTATAAAAATCAGATTACCTTATTTCATAAGACCAATATGGCGAAGTATTTATAGTTTTTATGTAAGAGTAATGCTTCATATTAAATTGATTATCAATAATAAAATATGACAATTAGGGTGATATTTATATTTCATAATGATTATAGATTTTTAGTGTCTAAAATTTTTTTTATTTTTAAAATTTTTAAATTATGTGTGGAATAGTAGGAAAAGTTTCATTAGGAAACTGTAAAAAAAACCAGATTGATACACCACTGAAACTAATTTATCATAGAGGTCCTGATGCGCAAAATATATATTGCAATGATGATGTAGTATTTGGACATAGTAGATTATCCATCATTGATATTACTTATGGCCATCAGCCTATGCATTTTAGTTACAGAGGAAAAAACTATAGCATTATCTACAATGGAGAAGTTTACAATTATAAAAAATTAGCAAAAGAATTAGCAAAAAATGATATTAAATTAGATACTGACTCCGATACAGAAGTTGTACTCAAGTGGCTAGTTTTCAAAGGTATTTCTAATGGAATAAAAGATTTAAATGGGATGTTTGCTATTGCCTTATATTGTCATGAGGACAAAAAGTTATACCTAGTTAGAGATAGAATGGGAATAAAACCATTGTACTACACGCATAATCATAGTGGATTATTTTTTGCTAGTGAATTGAATAGCTTAACATCTTTTGATGATGTAGAAAAAAAACTCAATCAAGAAGCTTTAGAACAATATTTTTATTTTGGATATCCTGTTGCACCAAATACAATGTATGAAAATATACACGAGCAAAGACCAGGTACAATTTTAGAGTATAGTTTATTAGATAGAAATATCATTGAAAACAGATACTGGAGCATAGATAGCTATAAAAGAGATTACAAAGGCACTTATGAAGAAGCCGTAGATGAACTTGATAAGTTACTTCAATTAGTAATTAAAGACCAAGTTGTAAGTGATGTGGGATATGGAACATTTTTAAGTGGTGGCATAGACTCAAGCTTGATAACTTCTATGGTCAGTAAAGTTAAAAATAGTAAATTTAACACATACACAGTTTCCTTTGACGATAAAAATTATGATGAGTTGCCTTATGCAAAGATGGTTGTAGATAAGTATAGTAATATAAATCACATAATTTATCATTCTTCAAATTTTAAACTTGATACAAATTTTGTAGATTTAATCTTAAAACACGTAGGACAACCTTTTGCGGATTCCTCATGTATTCCAACCTATTTTATAGCTAATGAGGTAAAAAAAAATGAAAAAGTAATCTTATCTGGTGACGGGGGGGATGAACTTTTTATGGGATATGAAACTTTTTCTTGGTTAAGTAAAATAGAATCAGTCCCAGTATTTTTGAGAGGATTTGTCTCTTTTTTAATGAATAAATTACCTATGGGTTTATTAATTAGTAAAGATTTCAATAGACAGATTAATAAAGCATTAAAGTATTCATTAATGGATAAAGAAGATTTGATATTTTCATTAAATAGTATTTTAGATATAAAAGATTTAAAAGAGGTTACAAATCAAAAGTCATTTTACTGGTTAAAGGAATTGAAAGAAAAGTTAAATGCTAACAAGAAAAATTCTTTTAGTATAATGCAAAATTTTTTGATTAAAGTGAGCCTTTCTGGAGATATGTTAAGAAAAGTTGATAGCATGACTATGGCTAATTCTATTGAGGTAAGAGTGCCGTTTTTAGATAATAGAGTAATTGATTTTGCATTATCTTTACCTTTAGAGTTTTTATACAAAGATGGCATTAAAAAAAAAATACTTAAAGATGTTGCAAAAAAATATCTCCCTGCTGATGTGATTTCTCATAAAAAATGGGGTTTCTCAATACCGATGCATAGAGTGCTTGAGAAAGATTTAATTAAGAGATTTAAATATTTATATGAAAAATTTAAGGTTTTAGATAAAGATTTCGTTAAAAAATTTTATGGATATAAAGATGGTAATAGTAATGATATATATACCCTGTATAGTCAGTATACCATCGATCATGTCAATTGGATGATAATTTTATTTTATCGATGGTTAGAAAAAAAGGCAGTATTACTTGAAAATAAATAAAGACATACTGATAGTGGGTGCTTACCCTCCTAGAGACAAAAAACAACATCCAGGTGGCATGATTACTTCAACAAGACAACTTGTGTCATATTTAAAAGATAATAATATTTTATATGATATTATTGATACGTCTCAAAATAATTTTCCAAGTCCATCAAATTTTATAAAGTTTATTGACGCATTTAAAAGAGTAGTGAGTATTAGAAATTTTTTAAATAAAAATAAATACAAAGGTGCACTTGTATTTAGCACTGATGGTTTAGGATTTTTTGAAAAAATTATATTAGCATTAATATTAGAATTTAAAGGCGTTCCAACCATGTTCTTTATAAGATCTGGTCGATTTATTGGACATGTAAATAATTCAAAGTTATTTAAAAAAATAGCTACATATCTATTATCTAAAGTAACTTATATCGCTCACCAAGGTGGTCTTTGGAATGATTTTTATAAAAAATTGGATATTGATGACAATAAAATTTATAAATTTTTAAATTGGATAGAGATAAAAAAAACTCCTAAAAAAGTTATGAAAAGTTCAAATGATGAGGGACTGGTATTCTTATATGTTGGCTGGCTTATAGAAGAGAAAGGAATAGAAGATTTAAAGGATGTTATTATTGAAAATGTAGAACTTAAAAAACATACTTTTATCTTTGTTGGATCAGGAACTTTATTTAATGAAATGGCAAAGTTAATTAAAGATAAAAATATAACTAATATAATATTAAAAGGTTGGCTCTCAGAAGAGCAAGTTGTTGAAGAGTATAAAAAGGCGGATGTTTTTATATTCCCCTCGCATTTGGAAGGTTTTCCAAATGCTGTATTGGAGGCTTTAAATTATAGATTACCCATAATAACAACTAATGTTGGAGGTGTTTCAGAGAGCGTAATTAACGACTTTAATGGATATTTAATAGAACCAAAGAATAAAAAACAGCTTTTAGAGGCAATTATTTTAATTTCTAGCGATGAAGAGAAAAGAATATGTTTTTCAAACAACACTCAGTCAGTTTTGTTGAATAATCATCAAATTGACATAAACTGTAAAAAACTACTTGATGTATTTAAAATTAAATCTACCCCTATGTTAGTATAGTTGCTCTCTTATTATTGAGCAAATTTAACTTCTAAGGAGCCGTAAAATTATGTGTGGAATATTAGGCTATAGTAAAAAAAAACCATTTCAAAACATAAATGAAAATTTTATAGATTATGGAATTAACTTACTTAAAAATCGTGGTCCAGACAATGATGGTTATTTTTATAATTTAGATAGATCTATAGGTTTAGGTCATACAAGATTATCAATTTTAGATTTGTCAAAATTAGGTGATCAACCCATGTATAGTTCTGACGGAAGGTATGTATTAGTTTATAATGGTGAAATATACAATTTTAAAGAACTTCGCTCAGAACTGACTAAATATTATAGTTTTAAAAGTAATAGTGATAGTGAGGTTATCTTATATTCGTATATCCATTATGGAAATAGTTTTCTTGAAAAACTAAATGGTATATTTGCTTTGGCAATATATGACAAAAAAGAGGATCTGCTAATAATTGCAAGAGATAGGTTTGGAACAAAACCTCTATATTATGTTAAAACGCCATCAGGGTTATATTTTGCTTCGGAACTAAAGGCGCTAATGACTTTAGATGATTTGGCTTTAGATATTGATTACTCAGCAATTGAAAACTATATAACTTATTTGTGGAGCCCTTCACCCTCTACACCATTAAAAGCAATAAAAAAACTTGAACCTGGAAACTATTTAATAATAAGAAATAGTTCGGTCGTCAAAAAAGATTTCTTTTATGAAGTTTCGTATAATGAATCTAAAGAGGCAGATATTAAAGAGATAATCGAAAATACTGATTTAAAACTTAAAAATGCAATTACAAGTCAACTTGTGAGTGATGTTCCTGTTGGAGCCTTTTTATCAGGAGGGCTCGATTCTAGCGCTATAGTATCATATGTTAAAAATTATACAGATGTTAAATTACCAACTTTTACTATAAGAGGAAAAAATGATCTAGGCATGGAAGATGATTTCTCTTATGCAGAAAAAGTGGGCAAACACCTCGGTGTTGACGTACATCCAATAGATATTAATCATGAGATATTTTTTGATATAGAAGAGATGATATACTGCTTGGATGAGCCACAAGCAGATTTAGCTCCTATTTTAGTATCTTATATTTCAAAATTTGCAAAAGAAGAGTATGGAATTAAAGTCTTATTATCTGGAGTTGGAGGTGATGATATATTCTCCGGCTATAGAAGACACCAAGCAATAAAGATTGACTCTTATATGAGCAAAATACCTAAACAAATTAGACGTAAATTAAGAAATTTGTTTCAAAAACTACCATCTAATTCAAATTTAATGCGCAGATTAAAAAAATATTTTAAATATTTTGATTTAGACGGTGATGATAAAATTATAAGCTATTTTAACTGGATAGATAAAAACACAAGAAGAATGTTATTTTCCAGTGATGTAAAAAATTATTTAGAGATTGAAAATCATGATACTTCGTTTCAATTAAGAAAAGAATTAGAAAAGTTGCCTAAAAAAACTAGTGATTTGAACAAAATGCTAAGTTTAGATTTGAAGTTTTTTTTAACAGATCATAATCTTAACTACACCGACAAGATGGGAATGAGAGAAGGAGTTGAAATAAGAGTTCCTCTTCTTGAAAATGAATTAGTAAATTTTGCTTCCACTATTCCAGAAAAGTATAAACAGAATGGTAAGCATGGAAAATATATATTTAAAAAAACCATGGAGAAATATTTACCTAAAGAGATAATTTATAGATCTAAAACAGGTTTTGGAGCACCACTAAAGAGTTGGATACATGGAGAATTAAAAGATTACATAAATACCATTTTAAGCAAGGAGGCGATTAATAAAAGAGGAATATTTAACTACGATAATTTCCAAGAGATTTTATTAAAAGATAAATTGGGGCAGGATGATTATTCATATACTATCTTATCTATGTTATCTATAGAGTTGTGGTTTAAAATATTTATTGATAATAGAAATAAATTACAAATGCAGAAGCGAAAATAAGGATTATTAAATGACAAGAAAAATTTGTAATCACTTTATTATTAAATATGATATAAGCTAAATAAATATAAAGAGTTACTAATTTGAAACAAGTTATCCAATCTTTAAAAACTGGCTCAACAGAAGTTACAGAGATACCTATCCCATGCCCATCAGCTGGATCATTATTAATTAAAACTTCAAGGACATTAATTTCAGCTGGTACTGAAAGAATGTTAGTTGAATTCGGTAAAGCAGGATGGATCAAAAAAGCTCGTCAGCAACCAGATAAAGTAAAAATGGTTTTAGATAAGATTTCTACAGACGGTATAAAGCCCACAATTGAAGCAGTGTTTAACAAATTAGATCAACCTTTACCTTTAGGTTATTGTAATGTGGGGGTTATCCATCAAGTAGGTGATGGCGTAACTGATTTTAAAAAAGGTGATAGAGTAGTGTCAAATGGTAAGCATGCTGAAGTAGTAAATTCACCAATAAATCTTTCTGCTAAAGTGCCAGATGCAGTGTCAGATGAGGAAGCTTCTTTTAGTGTACTTGGGGCAGTTGCATTGCAAGGAATACGATTAGTTAAACCAACCCTAGGTGAAGCAATTGTTGTTACTGGTCTAGGGTTAGTTGGCTTAATGACAGTTCAATTATTAAGAGCAAACGGATGCAGGGTTTTAGGATTAGACTTTGACCAAAATAAACTATCACTTGCAAAAAAGTTTGGAGCTGAAGTAGTGGATTTGAATAAAGAAGATACATTGACCGTTGCTGAAATTTTTTCACGTGGTCGTGGTGTTGACGCTGTAATTGTAACAGCTGAAACTACAAGTGATGAGCCAATACATCAAGCAGCCCTCATGTGTAGAAAGCGTGGGAGAATAGTTTTAGTTGGAACGACAGGCCTGAAGTTATCAAGAGATGATTTTTTTAAAAAAGAACTTACATTTCAGGTTTCTGCCTCCTATGGACCAGGTCGCTATGATCCAAATTATGAGGAAAAAGGTCATGATTATCCAGTTGGGTATGTGCGCTGGACTGAGCAGCGTAATTTTGAAGCTGTATTGGATATGATGTCAACAGGGGCATTAGATGTTAAACCATTAATTACCCATCGAATTGATATTGCTGAAGCTGAAAAAGCATATGAACTTGTTAGTGGTAGCAAATTTTCGCTAGGAATTTTACTTACATATCCTGGAGTAGAAATAACAGTAGCTTCAAGAAAAGTCTCACTATTAAAAAATGAAAATTTTAAAAAATCTAGTAATAAAACAAAGAAAAAAGCAAAAATAAGTTTTTTAGGCTCGGGCAATTACGCAATGTCAGAATTAATTCCTGCATTTAAGGCTACAGGTGCTGATTTAGTAAGTATTGCTTCTAGCACAGGTGTTAGTGGTGTACATGCAGGACGTAAATACGGTTTTTCTGAAACCACAACTGATAGTAATCAACTATTTAGTGACGTTACAACTGATGCAGTGGTGATTGCTACTCGCCATAATAATCATGCAGATTTTGTATTAAAATCTTTAAAAGCTGAAAAACATGTATTTGTTGAAAAACCATTATGTCTTACAATATCTGAGTTAGATAAAATTGAGGCTTCATACACATCTTCTAATGTTTTAATGGTTGGTTTTAATCGTCGTTTTTCTCCACAAGTTCAAAAGATGAAATCTTTATTAGATGATGTTAGCACCCCAAAAGCAATCGTAATAACAGTTAATGCTGGCGAGATTTCAAATGATCACTGGACACAAGACGTAGAAGTTGGAGGTGGACGTATTATTGGTGAAGCTTGTCACTTTATAGATTTGCTTCGTTTTTTAGTCAGCAAATCTATTACTAATTATCAAATACAATTTATGGATAGTTCAACAAAAGATACCGCCACTATTATTTTAAATTTTGAAGATGGTTCTATTGGCACTATTCATTACTACGCAAATGGATCGAAATCTTTTCCAAAGGAAAGATTAGAAGTATTTGCTGATGGTAGAGTATTACAACTTGATAACTATAAAAAATTAACTAGTTTTGGTTGGCCTGGGTTTAAAAAAATGAACTTATGGCATCAAGATAAAGGTCATACAGGCTGCGCAAAAGCCTTTATTGACTCAATTTTGAAAGGTAACAATCCTCCTATACCAATAGAGGAGATTTTTGAGGTCAGTAGAATTTCTATAAAATTAGCAAACCAATAAACTATTGATATCTCGTTATTTTCATACAATTCGTTATTTAAAGCCAAAACAAATTTATCGTAGAATTTGGTTTCATCTTATAAGACCAAGTATTGATGAAAGTCCTTCATTTTATTTAAGAGATAAAAAAAATGTATTCTGTTTACCAGTTCAAAAAAAAGCAAGTTTAATAAATAAGGATACATTTCATTTTTTATATATATCCAAGTCTTTGTCAGAGGTTGGTTGGAATGGAAACAACAATATAGTTTCTAAGTTATGGAGGTATAATCAGCATTATTTTGATGATCTAAATGCAATTGGGTCAGTAAAACGTAAAGTATGGCATGATAATTTATTAAATCGATGGGTAAATGAAAATAAAATAGGCAAAGGTGTGGGCTGGGAACCTTACCCTACATCACTCAGAATTGTGAATTGGATTAAATGGAAATTTTCTCAAAAAAAACTGTCAAGTACTTCTACACAAAGCCTAATATTTCAAGCAAGATGGTTAAGTAAAAGAGTTGAATGGCATATTCTTGGGAATCATTTGTTCTCCAATGCTAAAGCTTTAGTTTTTGCTGGTTTATTTTTTTCGGGCAAAGAGTCTGAAGTTTGGTTAAAAAAAGGGTTAAAAATAATTAGAGATGCACTAACGGAGCAAGTTTTAGGTGATGGTGGTAATTTTGAACGTAGCCCTATGTATCATGCAATTTTTCTAGAGGATATTTTAGATCTTATTAATATTTCAAAAGTTTATCCTAAAGAAATTCAAGAGCAACAGGTTAACGAATGGATAAAAACAGCAAATAGCATGTTAGGTTGGCTAGATACAATGACACATCCAGATGGCGAAATATCTTTTTTTAATGATGCTGCAATAGGAATTGCACCGAATTTAAATGAATTAAAAAGGTACGCACAAAGGTTAGGAGTAAATTATAGTTCTGTTAAATTTAATAAAATTGAACACTTGCAAGATAGTGGTTATGTGAGAATTACATCCAATAATGCAACTGCATTATTGGATGTTGCACCAATTGGGCCTGACTATATACCTGGTCACGCACATGCTGATACTTTATCATTTGAACTCTCTTTATTTGGACAGAGATTTCTAGTTAATAGTGGCACTTCTGAATATAAAACTGGTATAGTTAGGAAATATGAGCGAAGTACAAAAGCTCATAACACAGTTGAAATAAATAATAATAATTCGTCGGAGGTGTGGAATGAGTTTAGAGTAGCAAGACGCGCATATCCTTTTGATTTGAAAATTGAAGAGTTAGAAAATTTTACAAATATCAGTTGTGCCCACGATGGTTATAAGCGGCTTACTGGCAAACCTATTCATGTACGTAATTGGCAATTTTTTGGTTCTTCATTTATTATTAAAGACAACATAGAAGGTTTTTTTAAAAATGCCTATGCTTACTTTCACTTTCATCCCTCTATTAATATTGTTATGAATGAAGATAGTATTTTGAAAATAGTTATGCCTAATGGGCAACAAGTTGTTTTACATGTAAAAACTGGTAAACCGCAGATTGAAAAAAGTTATTTTTCCCTTGAGTTTGGTAAAAGATTTAAAACAAAATGTTTAAAAGTAGCTTTTGATGAAAAAGATGGGTCATGTGTTCAAATTTTATGGTAATGTCATATATAAGAGAAAATTGTTTGTTTATAATTGTATAATTTTATTACTATTAATATCCATTTTATGAATAAATTAAAAATTAATAAAGTCCACGAATTTTGGAATTCTGAAAGTTGTGGTGAAAGATATGCGTTTGGAGATAGCAATGCTCAAAAATTTTTAAATGAAAAAACAAATAGATATAAATTAGAGCCTTATATTAATAAATTTGTAAATTTTATTGAATTTAAAGATAAAGATGTACTGGAAATTGGTGTTGGTTTTGGTTGTGATCATAGTCAAATTGCAACTCAAAAACCAAAGTCATTAACTGGTGTTGATTTAACAGAAAGAGCTATACATAATACAAAATTAAGATTTGAAACGTTGGGATTAAAAAGTTTTTTGAAAACAGATAATGCAGAAAGTCTCTCATTTGAAGACGAAACATTTGAAAGTGTTTATAGTTGGGGTGTTTTACATCATTCTCCAGATACAAAAAAATGTTTTGATGAAGTGTATAGAGTATTAAAGCCAGGAGGTGTCGCAAAAATTATGATTTACCACAAACATTCACCTGTTGGCTGGATGTTATGGATAAAATATGCACTTTTAAAATTCAAACCCTTCAGAAGTCTTAAAAATATTTATGCTGAATATCTGGAGTCTCCAGGTACTAAAGCCTATACCGTTAAAGAAGCGCATGAGTTAACAGAATTATTTTTAAAGAAAGATATTAAAGTTCAATTAAGCTTTGGGGATTTGTTACATGGTGAGGTTGGAGCTAGACACAAAGGAATAATGTTAAGACTAGCTAAAATTATGTATCCAGAAAAATTAATTAAATTAATTTCTATTTTTTTTCCGATAGGTTTGTATTTATTTATAAAAGTCAAAAAATAGATGAATAAAAAAAAAATTATGTTAGTTTTTGGGACCCGTCCCGAGGCTATAAAAATGGCACCACTTGTACATGCTCTTAAAGCAGAGTTAGGACTTTTTGAATTAAAAATATGTGTCACTTCACAACACCGACAGATGTTAGATCAGGTTTTGGAAGTTCTTGATATTAAGCCAGATATTGATTTAAATTTAATGAGACAAGATCAAAATTTATCAAATCTTACAGCATTAATCTTAAATGAAATGCAAAAAATATTTCTCCAATACCAACCTGATATAGTATTGGTTCATGGTGACACAACAACAACTTTAGCCACATCGATGGCTGCATTTCATACTTCTATACCAGTAGGACATGTAGAAGCTGGACTTAGAACATATGATTTAAAATCTCCATTTCCAGAAGAATTTAACCGACAAATTACAAGTAAAATCACAAAATGGCATTTTGCACCAACTGAATTAAGTAAAAAAAATTTGTTATCTGAAGGTGTGGATAAATTATCAATTACAGTAACAGGAAATACTATAATTGATACTTTATTTTGGGTATTAAACCGAATTGACAAAGATGAAATTCGTCAGAAAAAATTAGAAAAATTTTTAAATGCAGAGTTATCGATTAATTGGCAAGATAAAGATTTTATTTTAGTTACAGCTCATAGAAGAGAAAATTTTGGTGATGGTTTTATACGAATTTGTTCTGCTTTAAAAGAGCTGGCTTTAAAGTATCCCAAAGTTCCATTTGTGTATCCCGTACATCTTAATCCAAATGTGATCAAACCAGTTAATGAAATTCTTAAAAGTTTAAAAAATATACATTTAATTAAACCACTGGAATATGAGCCATTTGTTTATTTAATGAAACATTCATATTTAGTTCTTACAGACAGTGGAGGCATTCAAGAAGAGGCACCAAGTTTGGGTAAACCAGTGCTAGTAATGCGTGATGTTACAGAAAGACCTGAAGCTGTTAAAGCAGGCACAGTTGAAGTAGTAGGTTCAAATCACCAACGTATTGTTCAAAGTGTATCGCGTTTATTAGATGACAAAAAACAATATCAATCTATGTCTCTTGCACATAATCCTTATGGAGATGGATTAGCATGTAAGCGTATAGTAGATGTTTTACGAAATATTTGATAGAGCAATTAAATTATGAAAAAAAAAACTGTATGTGTGATAGGTCTTGGTTATATAGGTTTACCAACTGCAGCACTTCTTGCTAATAAAGGTTACCATGTTGCTGGAGTTGATGTGAATCAGGAAATTGTATCAACTATAAATAACGGTAAAATTCATATTGTTGAGGCTGATTTAGATGCATCTGTAAAATCAGCAATTTCATCAGGTCAACTTAAAGCTTTTAATAAAATTCAGCCAAGCGATGTTTATATAATTTGTGTTCCAACACCATTTCATAAAAATAATAAAATACCAGAACCAAATATTGACCACGTTTTGTTAGCTACTAAAAGTATTGCACCATTTATAAAACCTGGTGATCTAATAATATTAGAATCGACTTCACCAGTTGGCACAACTGAGAAAATACAGCAGACATTTATTGATTGTTGTACAAATTTAAAAGAAATACACATTGCTTATTGTCCAGAGCGAGTTTTGCCAGGAAAAATTATGACAGAAATAATAGAGAATGATCGTATTGTTGGAGGTATTACATTAACAGCAACAAAAAAGGTGGTCGAATTTTATCGTTCATTTGTAAAAGGAAATATATTAGAAACAGATGCAAAGACTGCTGAGATGTGTAAACTAGCTGAAAACAGTTTTAGAGACTTAAATATTGCATTTGCTAATGAATTATCAATAATTTGTGATAAACAACATATTAATGTATGGGATTTAATCAGATTAGCCAATAAGCATCCAAGAGTAAATATACTTCAACCCGGAACAGGCGTTGGTGGGCACTGTATTGCAGTTGACCCTTGGTTTATAATTTCACAAGATGTTGAAAACACAAAATTAATACGTACAGCACGTGAAGTAAACGACTATAAAGCCCAATGGGTTATTAATAAAATCAAACGTATTGCAGCAAAACATCTTTTAAAAACAGGTATTAAGCCAAAAATAACTTGCTTGGGATTATCTTTTAAACCAGATATTGATGATTTGAGAGAGTCCAAAGCTTTGAAAGTTGCTGAGACTTTATTATTGGAGGGTCATGAAATTGTTGCTGTAGAGCCTAATATCACCTCATATAAAAATTTAAAATTGAAAAATCTTTTGGATGCGATTGATCAAGCAGATATTATATGTGTGTTAGTAAAACACCAAGAATTCTTAAATTCTAAAATAAAAGAAAAATTAAAAAAATATGGGGCATTTGATTTTTGTGGAGCACTCTCGTAAGTATTAATGCGTATTTTAGTCTTAAGCTTTTATTATCCACCTGACATTGGACCAGGCTCTTTAAGAGCTAAGTCTATAGTTGATGCTTTAATTGAACAGGGTCCTTCAGATCTTAAAATTGATGTAATAACAACTTTACCTAATCGTTATCATTCTTTGAATATTTCTGCCCAGAAATATGAAGATATTGGCAAAGTTTCTATAAACCGCATTACTTTGTCTAAACATAAAAGTGGTATGTTTGATCAGGCAAAAGCATATATTTTATTTGTCCTTGCGGTTCGAAAGTTAATATTAAAAAAAAAATGGGATATTGTAATC
>MDTG01142673.1_pt1 | contig 43216 bp, 35 predicted proteins | sample 811421 | NCBI WGS metagenome assembly MDTG01 (sample SAMN05326645, study PRJNA326480) | marine metagenome | isolation source: seawater | place: Pacific Ocean: South East | collected 2011 | reverse complement strand
GGGCGGCATTCGTGCATCCCCGCTCGGAGGCGCGCAAGCACGACCATGTCGTCTTCGATCTTGCGACGGCGGCCGGCATGCCGATGCGCATCGTCTACAATGACCCGCGCCGTTTCGGCTTCATGACGATGACGACCCGCGCCGGGCTGGAAAGCCACCCGCTGTTTTCCCATCTGGGGCTGGAGCCGACCGGAAACGCGCTGTCCGGCGAACGACTGGCGGAGCTGTTCGCGGGCAGGCGGACGCCGTTGAAGACGGCACTGCTCGACCAGCGGATGATCGCCGGGCTTGGCAACATCTATGTCTGCGAGGCGCTCCACCGGGCGGGCCTGTCTCCCGTGGCGCCGGCCGGATCCCTCGCAACGGCGAAGGGAAAGGCGGGGGCAGGCGCGCGGCGCCTTGCCGAGGCTGTCCGCACTGTCCTCGAGGAGGCGATCGCCGCCGGCGGCTCCACCCTGCGCGACCACCGCCAGGCCAACGGCGAGCTCGGATATTTCCAGCATTCCTTTGCGGTTTACGGACGCGAGGGCGAGCCCTGCCGGCGCGCCGGATGCGGGGGAACGATCGCACGCCTCGTCCAGTCCGGCCGCTCCACCTTTCACTGTCCTGTCTGCCAGAAGTAGACGGTCGCCCCCGTCAGGCCTGTCAGGTTGCGGGGCGGGCCGCCTTCGGCTACCCCTTGACCCCGGTAGGCGGCACGCGCCCGGTGTGCCGCCGGACTCTCCGGGGAGGTCTCATGGCATACGAGAATATTCAGGTCGAGAAGCGCGGTCGCGTCGCCCTCGTCACCCTGCATCGGCCCAAGGCGCTCAACGCGCTCAACTCGCAGCTCATCGCCGAGCTGAACGAGGCGCTGGCCGGTTTCGAGAAGGACGACAAGATCGGCTGTGTCGTCCTGACCGGCTCGGAAAAGGCCTTTGCCGCCGGCGCCGACATCAAGGAAATGAGTTCGCTTTCCTTCATCGAGGCCTACACGAAGGACTTCATCACCTCCTGGGACCAGGTCTCGCGTTTCCGCAAGCCGGTCATCGCCGCGGTCGCGGGCTATGCGCTCGGCGGCGGCTGCGAACTGGCCATGATGTGCGATTTCATCCTGGCCGGCGACAACGCCAAGTTCGGCCAGCCGGAAATCACGCTGGGCGTCATGCCGGGGGCCGGCGGCACCCAGCGCCTGACCCGTTTCGTGGGCAAGTCGAAGGCCATGGAGATGTGCCTGACCGGCCGCATGATGGATGCCGAGGAGGCGGAGCGCTCCGGTCTCGTCAGCCGTATCGTGCCGGTGGCCGAGCTTGTCGACGAGGCGATGCGTGTCGCCGAGAAGATCGCCGACTTCTCCATGCCGATCACGATGATGACCAAGGAAAGCGTCAACCGCGCCTACGAGACGACGCTTGCCGAGGGGGTGCGTTTCGAGCGCCGGGTGTTCCATTCCATGTTCGCCTCCGAGGATCAGAGCGAGGGCATGGCCGCCTTTGTCGAGAAGCGTGCGCCCCAGTTCCGCCACCGCTGAGGTGGCGTGTCCCGCAAATGTCGCGCAGCCGGGCAACTCCGGCTGCGAAATCCCGCCTTTTCACGTTGACGGGACGCGGGCCTGCGACTATAAGCCTTCCGACCGGTGGCGGCCCGTTCCGCCACCGCTTTCGTTTGACCCGGGTGACGGAGGCGTTTGACGCAACCGCCTCTGGCTCGGCGAGCACAGTGTTCAAGTAACCGATCAGGATACACTATGGCCAACACCCCTTCGGCCAAGAAGGCGGCGCGGAAGATCGAGCGTCGCACGGCCACCAACAAGGCCCGCCGCAGCCGGGTGCGCTCGTACCTGCGCAAGGTCGAGGAGGCACTTGCCTCCGGCGATCAGACTGCGGCGAGCGAAGCTCTCAAGGCTGCCCAGCCGGAGCTGATGCGCGCTGTAACCAAGGGTGTCTTCCATCGCAACACCGCGTCCCGGAAGATCTCCCGTCTCAGCTCGCGCGTGAAGGCTCTCAGCGCCTGATACGGCCCCTTCGGGCATCTACGAGACGACGACGAACCCGGCCATCTGGTCGGGTTTTTCTTTTGCCGCGACACTGGTTCGGATGGCTCATACGTCTAAATACCCGTGACGATTCGACATGTCCCAGCCCTTTTGGCGGTGGCAGGGAAAGGCATTTAAAAACAAGTGATTACATCAATGTTACCGTCTCCCGTTGCTGGGTCCGGGTGAATGCGACCTGTCAAGATTGAACCCCAAAAATTTTTTTTCATGCACAGCAAATTGGGTGTTTTGCGTGAGGCGGGTGTCAAAACGCGTTGAGTCCGAACGCGTTCCAAAGGCGCAAGCCAAATGCCTTGCCGGAGTCGATCCGGCTCCCCGCCGGGTGCGTCAACGAATTGGTGATCACCCGTGTTGCGGGCCTGTGAGGCCCTGTGTATTCTCACTTCATCGGGCGCTCGCCCGACCAAATCGGAAAACAAAAACGACAGGGCCTCTTGGTAGAGCAATGATTTACTTTTGCCAAAATACGAATATAGGCAGATTTGGATCCGTTCTCCGGGATGTCTTCGGGTTCCCCGCTGCATGGGGTCGCTCGCGACTTGATGCAGGTGAGTAAAGAGTAGAATTCTTCCGAAAATTTGATCGGATCGTCTTGCCGGCGCGTTTCGGCGAGCAGGGTTCGTCTTGTCTTCGGAATGAGTGAAGTGGCCTGCCGGACCGGAGAGGCGGAATGCGTCATCACGGCGCATGTCTCCGGGCCAGCCAGGGACCCGCAAGCCTGACGGGCCTGTCGCCCGCCGACAATCGGTGTCATGTCGTTTCGGGGCCATCGGTCCCGTGTCGGCGGAGCTGGAAACGGCGGAAAGCGGCGGGTCGATACCGGCACGGGTCCTTGCGCCGCGCGGGGGAACAGGTATCGGGCGGCCCGCCTGGGCAAGGTGGATCGACAAGACGCGAAAGTGCTGCCGATCGGCAACGCATGAGCGAAAGGGGAAAGAGGGGCTTGACGATGGGACCACAATGGACTTTTTGTGCCGCTCCGGCGCGGCAAGGCGGCAGACGGCCAGAGGCCTGACCCCAGCAACGCCTGCCTCCCGCGATCTGCGTCGCGGGAGGGATCTCAACGACCATCCGAGCGAACGGCCTTGCGTGGCCGCCACCGCCTGACAGGGGCAAGCCCTTCGTTACGCGAGCGGTTTTCAGTGAGCCGGGACCAGAACGGCACGGCGCGGACCCTTCCGCGCCGACGGGATTTCTTGTGTCGCCGCGCCCGGCAGGTGCGCCAGGCGACGCCAACGAGCGGCCGGAAAAGGCCGCGCCATAAACCGGCCGCCGGATCCCCTAACGGGGCGGACGGCCGAAACGACAACAGGCGAGACCCTCGGGGGCTGCGGCGGCGGACACCCTGACGGATTTGGAGGCGATCACGATGAGTTTGCAGGGACTGCCGGCAGCCGAGACCGCAGGCATCGACCACTGGACGCGGGTGAAGAAGCGGCTCCGCGCCGAGCTTGGCGAGGATGTCTTCACGAGCTGGTTCGCCCGTGTCGATCTGGAGGAGCATGCCGACGGCATGGTGCGCCTGTCCGTGCCGACGCGCTTCCTCAAGCAGTGGATCCAGTCCCACTACCACGAGCGGCTGATGTCCATGTGGCAGCGTGAGTGCGAGGACGTCATGCGCATCGAGCTGACGGTTCGCGGCGCCGTGCGTGCCCGTCCGGCGCCGTCGCAGGCGGCCCGTCCCGCCTCGCTGCGTCCGGCGACGCCGCTGAAGGTGGTCGACAACACCCTTGAGGCCTCGCGCGGCGATGCCCGCCCGGCGCGCGTCTCGGAGCCCGCCGCACCGACAGCGTCCCGCGCCCGGAGCGAAGTCTCGGGCACGGACGGGCTGGAAGGCGCGGCGCTCGATCCCAAATACACCTTCTCCTCCTTCGTGGAGGGCGAGTCCAACCAGCTTGCCCTGGCGGCCGCGCGTCAGGTGGCGACGGCTCCGTCCGTCACCTTCAACCCCTTCTACATCCATGCCTCCGTCGGCCTCGGCAAGACGCACCTCATGCAGGCGCTCGCCAGCGCCGCCGCGGCCGCCGGACGCAAGGTCCTCTATCTGACGGCCGAACACTTCATGTACCGCTTCGTGGCGGCGCTGAAGGCCCAGTCGGCGCTCGCGTTCAAGGACAAGCTGCGCAACATCGACCTGCTTCTGATCGACGACATGCAGTTCCTGCACGGCAAGCAGGTTCAGCAGGAATTCTGCCACACGCTCAATGCCCTGATCGATGGCGCCCGCCAGGTGGTCGTGGCCGCCGACCGTCCGCCCTCGGATCTCGAGACGCTCGACGAGCGGATGCGCTCGCGCCTTGCCGGCGGTCTGGTCGTGGCGATCTCCGAGCCGGATTTCGGCCTGCGCCGGGCGATCCTGACCAATCGCGTCGATGCCGTTCGCCGCTCCCATTCCGCATTCGCGGTGCCGGAGAGCGTTCTCGACTATGTCGCCCGCAATGTCGGCAACTCCGGGCGCGATCTCGAAGGCGCGCTGAACCGGCTCGTCGCGCACAATCAGCTCACCAATCAGCCGATCACCCAGGAGATGGCGGAAGCCACCCTGCGCGATCTGGTGCGCAACACCGAGCCGCGCCGCGTCAAGATTGAGGAGATCCAGCGTGTGGTCTCCAAGCACTACAACGTGTCCAAGGCGGACCTTCTGTCCGCGCGCCGCACCCGCACCATCGTGCGCCCGCGGCAGATCGCCATGTTCCTGGCCAAGACCCTGACGCCGCGCTCGCTGCCGGAAATCGGCCGCCGTTTCGGCAACAGGGATCACACCACCGTGCTTCACGCGGTGCGAAAGATCGAGGACCTGGCGCGCAACGACCAGATCCTTGCCCAGGAGCTGGATCTGCTGAAACGCATGCTCGACGGCTGACGCGGTCCCGGCGGAACCTCCGCCGATCCACCTGTCTGACGGGCCGGATCAGGGCCGGACGCCGGCCCGCGTCCGGCCCTCTTTCTCTTGCAATTTTGCCGCCGGCGGGGCAGTGTCAACGGCCATTTCGCCGTCGCGGGATCCACCGCATCTTCCGGCAATCTTGCTCAATTTCTCGACAATGGACGACGCAATGAAAGTGACTCTTGAGCGGACCGACCTCCTGAAGTCCCTGACCCATGTTCACCGTGTCGTCGAACGCCGCAACACCATCCCGATCCTGTCGAACGTGTTGCTGCGTTGCGAGGCCGGCGAGCTTCTGCTGAAGGCCACCGATCTCGATCTGGAGATTTCCGAGCGGGTCGCCGCCCATGTGGAGCAGCCCGGCGCAACCACCGTTCCCGCGCACATGATCTACGACATCGTGCGCAAGCTGCCCGAGGGCGCCCAGGTCGCGCTCGAGACCTCCTCCGACAACGCCACGCTGGAAATCCGGGCAGGACGCTCGCGTTTCGCGCTGCAGATGCTGCCCGAGGCGGACTTCCCGGACATCACCGCCGGTGACTTCACCCATGGCTTCAGCCTGAGCGCGCGCGAGCTGCGCGGCATCATCGACGCCACCCAGTTCGCCATCTCCACCGAGGAGACGCGCTACTACCTGAACGGCATCTATCTGCATTCGGTGACCAGCGAGGAGGGCGACCGCCTGCGCGGCGTGGCAACCGACGGTCATCGCCTGGCGCGTGCCGAGGTGCCGGCGCCCTCCGGCGCGATGGGGATGCCCGGCGTCATCGTGCCGCGCAAGACCGTGGGCGAGATTCAGAAGCTCCTCGAGGACCCCGATGCCGACACGCGTGTCGAGATCTCGGAGACCAAGATCCGCATCACGACCGGCGACGTCGTTCTGACCTCGAAGCTGATCGACGGCACCTTCCCCGATTACGGGCGGGTGATTCCGCAGCACAACGACAAGGAAATGCTCGTCGACCGCGACGAGTTCAAGGCGGCCGTCGACCGCGTGTCGACCATTTCCTCCGAGCGTGGCCGGGCCGTGAAGCTCGCCATGTCCGAGGGCCGCATGATCCTCACCGTCGTCAATCCGGATTCCGGGTCGGCGACCGAGGAACTGGCGATCGACTACGATGCCGATCCGCTGGAGATCGGCTTCAACTCGCGCTACCTGCTGGAGATCACCGGCCAGCTTCGCGGCGATACGGCGTCCTTCCGGTTCGCCGACTCAGGTGCGCCGACGCTGGTGCAGGACAAGGGCACGACGGACACGCTCTACGTGCTCATGCCCATGCGCGTGTAGCGCGCGACGTTCGCCCGTCCGCCAGAAGGCAACAGGATGAGACTGTCCGGACCGTCCCTCGCGGGACGGTTCGCCGCGCCGGGGGCGCGCGGGACGGAACGACCCGGGACGAGATACCCATGAACGAGCCGGTCCGGGTCGCGCTCTCCCGGCTGACCCTCTCCAACTTCCGGAACCACGAGACCCTCGCGCTCGGCTGCGAGGCGCGGCTGGTTGCGCTCGTCGGCGCGAATGGTGTCGGCAAGACCAACCTTCTCGAGGCGGTGTCGCTGCTGTCGCCGGGGCGGGGGCTGCGCCGGGCGCAGCTCGACGACATGGTGCGCAAGGGCGCGACAGGCGGTTTTGCCGTGTCCGCCGTGCTGGAAGGCGGATGCGGCGAGGCGCGCATCGGTGTTGGCCATGCACCCGGCGAGGCCGGTCGCCGCATCAGGATTGATGGCGAGGACGCGCGCTCGGCCGACATGCTTCTGGACCATCTGCGGGTCCTGTGGCTGTTGCCGGCCATGGACGGGCTCTTTACCGGCGCTGCCGGTGACCGGCGGCGTTTTCTCGATCGCCTGGTGCTTGCCGTCGATCCCGGCCACGGACGTCGGGTCGCCGACCTGGAAAAGACGCTGCGGGCCCGCAACAGACTGCTGGACGATGGCGGCTCGTCCGCCTTTCTCGATGCCGTCGAGGCGCAGCTTGCGCCGCTTGCCGTTGCCGTGAGCTATGCAAGGCGCGAGGCGGTGGCCCTGCTTGGCGAGCGCATCGCGACCCAGGCCCAACTTGGCCTGCCGTTTCCCCAGGCCGGGATCCGGCTGACCGGCCCCTTCGAGGGCATGGCCGGGGACCTGGACGCCACCGACCTCGAGGACGCCTATCGCGAGCGACTCGTGGAAGGGCGCTTTCGCGACCGCGCCGCCGGCCGGACGCTGGAAGGTCCCCATCGCTCCGACCTTGCCGTCACGCATCTCGCCAAGGACATGCCGGCCGCGCTTGCCTCCACGGGAGAGCAGAAGGCGCTGCTGATCGGTCTTATCCTGGCGCATGCGGATCTCACCACGGCGGTGTCGGGAATGACCCCGGTGCTGCTGATGGACGAGGTGGCCGCCCATCTCGACCCCGGACGTCGCGAGGCCCTCTTCGCGCGCCTGTCGGCGCTCGCGTGCCAGGTCTTCATGACCGGTACGGATGCCGCCCTTTTCGAAAGCCTGCCCGAGGGCGGAACCATCATCGCATTGTCCGAAGCCGGAGGCGCGGAGCCCCGGCCATTTGCCGGCTAGGGTGTGGCCGGCTGTTCAAGGAAGCCTCTTCATGGATCTTGCCCCGCTTCTCGTCTTTACCGGTGCGCTCTTTGTCGCCGCGGTCATTCCAGGTCCGGGCATCGCGGCCGTTGTGGGCCGCGTTCTGGCACGCGGCCGGGAGGGGGCGATTGCCTTTTGCCTCGGCATGGCCATTGGCGATGTGGTGTGGCTGAGCGTCGTCGTGGCCGGGCTGGCGGTCGTCGCGCAGACGTTCGCGACCGCCTTCCTTGTCGTGAAATATGCCGGAGCCGTCTATCTGCTGTGGCTTGCCTGGAAGATGTGGAGCGCGCCGGCCGTGGGGATCGCGACGCCTTTGCCCCGGGCGGAGCGAAAGCGGTCCGGCGACCTGCGCCTGATGCTGGCGGGGCTGGCGCTGACACTCGGCAACCCAAAGACCATGGTTTTCTATCTGGCGCTCCTGCCCAACCTGATCCCGCTCGAAACGGTGACGATGCTCGGATTTTTCGAACTCGCGCTGATCGCCTTCGTCGTGGTGGGGTCGGTGATGGCGGTCTATTGTCTTGCAGCCGACCGGGCCCGCAGGATCTTTGCCAGCCCGCGCGCCGTGCGCCTGCTCAACAGATCGGCGGGAACCATGATCGCGGGCGCCGCCGTTGCCGTCGCGACGCGCTGAATTTCGCCCGATTCGCGTGCCAGACCGGTCCGTGAACGCGATGCGTCGATGCGGTGGTCGCGACCTGCCCGCGTCGGGCGGACCCGGACGCGCGAGGGCCTTTGCCGGCGTCGGTTGAACACGGCCGCCAAGCCCGTATAACTGAAGATTACACCCGAGCGAGCGAGCATCTGATTCGAATGAGTGACACACCGATGGCCGGCGATCCGGCACCGCTTCCCGCCGAAGGCGCCAACGACGAGTACGGCGCGGGTTCGATCAAGGTTCTCAAGGGCCTGGACGCGGTGCGCAAGCGGCCCGGCATGTACATCGGCGACACCGATGACGGCTCGGGCCTGCACCACATGGTCTATGAGGTGGTGGACAACGCCATCGACGAGGCCCTTGCCGGCCACGCGGACCGGGTGACCGTGATGCTCAACGCGGACGGGTCCGTCACCGTGACGGACAACGGCCGCGGCATTCCCACCGACCTTCATCCGGAAGAGGGCGTTTCCGCGGCCGAGGTCATCATGACCCAGCTGCATGCCGGCGGAAAGTTCGACCAGAATTCCTACAAGGTGTCCGGCGGCCTGCACGGTGTGGGCGTCTCGGTGGTCAACGCGCTGTCGACCTGGCTCGATCTCAGGATCTGGCGCAACGGCAACGAGCACCACATGCGGTTCCGCCATGGCGATGCCGAGATGCCGCTGTCCGTTGTCGGACCGGCGAATGGCCAGAAGGGCACCGAGGTGACCTTCCTGCCCTCGCCGGAGACCTTCACCCGCGTGGAGTTCGACTTCGCGACGCTGGAGCACCGCCTGCGCGAGCTCGCGTTCCTGAATTCCGGCGTGCGCATCCTGCTGACGGACAAGCGCGGGGTTGAGGATCAGGAGGTCGAGCTGTTCTACGAGGGCGGGCTCGAGGCCTTCGTGCGCTATCTGGACCGTGCCAAGCACCCGCTCATCGAGGCGCCCGTGACCATGAGCGTCGAGCGCGACGGGATCACCGTCGAGGCGGCGATGTGGTGGAACGACAGCTACCACGAGCAGGTGCTGTGCTTCACGAACAACATTCCCCAGCGCGACGGCGGCACCCATCTGGCCGGTTTCCGTGCCGCGCTGACGCGTCAGGTCACCGCCTATGCGGAAAGCTCCGGCCTCTTGAAGCGCGAGAAGGTTTCGCTGACCGGCGACGACTGTCGCGAGGGCCTGACCTGCGTGCTGTCGGTGAAGGTGCCGGATCCGAAGTTCTCCTCCCAGACCAAGGACAAGCTGGTGTCCTCCGAGGTCCGCCCCGTGGTGGAGAGCGCCATCAACCATGCGCTTTCCGAGTGGCTGGAGGAAAACCCGGCCCCGGCGCGCACCCTGGTCTCCAAGGTGGTCGAGGCGGCAAGCGCCCGTGAGGCCGCCCGCAAGGCCCGCGAACTGACCCGGCGCAAGGGCGCGCTCGACGTTGCCTCGCTGCCGGGCAAGCTCGCCGACTGCCAGGAACGCGACCCGTCCAAGGCCGAACTCTTCCTCGTCGAGGGCGATTCGGCCGGCGGCTCCGCCAAGCAGGGGCGCAGCCGCGAGAACCAGGCGATCCTGCCCCTGCGCGGCAAGATCCTGAACGTGGAGCGCGCGCGCTTCGACAAGATGCTTTCCTCCAACGAGATCGGCACGCTGATCACGGCGCTCGGCACGGGCATCGGCAAGGAGGAGTTCAATCTCGAGAAGCTGCGCTATCACAAGATCATCATCATGACGGACGCCGACGTGGACGGCGCCCACATCCGCACGCTGCTGCTGACGTTCTTCTTCCGTCAGATGCCGGACCTCATCGAGCAGGGGCACGTCTATATCGCGCAGCCTCCGCTCTACAAGGTCAAGCGCGGCAATTCCGAACAGTACCTCAAGGATCACGAGGCGCTGGAAAACTACCTGATCGACACCGGGCTCGAGGACTGCTCGCTGACGCTGGCGAGCGGCGAGGTGCGCGCGGGCGCCGACCTGCGCGACGCGGTGGAGAAGGCACGCCAGGTGACCTACATCCTGGACGGACTGCATTCGCGCTACGACCGCGACGTGGTGGAGCAGGCGGCGATCGCCGGTGCCCTCAACGTGGACAAGCATCAGGACCGCGCCGCGGCCGAGGAGGCGGCGGCCTATATCGCCCGCCGTCTGGATATCCTCGCCGAGGAGTTCGAGCGCGGATGGAGCGGCCAGGTGCTGGAAAACGGCGACCTGCAGTTCGAGCGGGTCGTGCGTGGCGTGCGTGAGGTTGCGACCATCGACGCGGCGCTTCTGGGCTCCGCCGACGCGCGCAAGCTCGATGCCCGCACCGAGCATCTCCAGGAGGTCTACGGCAAGGCTGCGAGCCTGTCGCGCAAGGGGAACGAAACCGCGATCCGCGGCCCCCGCGCGCTTCTGGAGGCGGTGTTCGCGCAGGGACGGAAGGGCATCTCCATGCAGCGCTACAAGGGCCTTGGCGAGATGAACGCCGAGCAGCTCTGGGAAACGACGCTCGACCCCAACGCCCGTTCGCTGCTGCAGGTGAAGATCCGGGAGGCGGATGCCGCCGACGACATTTTCACCAAGCTGATGGGCGACGATGTCGATCCGCGCCGTTCCTTCATCCAGGAAAACGCGCTTTCGGTCGCGAATCTCGACGTGTAATCCCCGCCGGCCGGCGCAAAACCGCCGCGAGAAGGGATTCTCCCTTTGACAAGAACGGTGGTTCCCCCTATAGGGAGCCACCACGACATTCCTCGAAAACAAGCTGCAAGACTCTATGCCGACAATCAATCAGTTGGTTCGTCAGAACCGCAAGCCGTCCGTCAACAAGTCCAAGACGCCGTCGCTGGGTGGAAACCCGCAGAAGCGCGCCGTCTGCACCCGCGTGTACACCACGACCCCGCGTAAGCCGAACTCGGCTCTGCGTAAGGTTGCCCGTGTCCGCATGACGAACGGCAACGAAGTGACTGCCTACATCCCGGGCGAGGGCCACAACCTGCAGGAGCACTCCGTGGTGCTCGTGCGCGGCGGCGGCCCGAACGATCTTCCGGGCGTGCGCTACCGCGTCATCCGCGGCGTCCTCGACACCCAGGGTGTCAAGGATCGTAAGAAGCGCCGCTCGCTCTACGGCTCCAAGCGCCCGAAGTAAGCAGCGCGAGGCCGGGCGCCATTTCGAGCGACCGGCCCTTGCGTCGCGACTTCGCATTGCTTGCGTTTCGGATGTCGTGCTTTGCACGCGAAAGGCTCCCGGTGTCCTGCCGGGGGCCTTTCGCTCGTTTGCGTCGGGTGTTTGCAACCGCTGCGCCGAATGTCCGGCTCCGCTCAAAGCGTTCCCTCGTCAAGCCGTGCCAGAACGCGGCGCGCCGCTGAAAGCGTGTCCCGTCGCCGGTCGTCGCTCATGCGCTCCCAGGTCCGATAGGGCTGCGCGAGGCGTGGATTGTCCTTCAGCCTGTCCCTGTTGCGTATCAGGAAGTCCCAGTAGAGCGGGTTGAACGGACAGGCTGTCTCCCCGGTCTTTTCCTTCACGTCGTAGGCGCAGTTTCCGCAGTAGTCCGACATCCTGCCGATGTAGTTGCCGCTTGCCGCATAGGGCTTGGAGCCAAGCAGGCCACCGTCGGCGAACTGGCTCATCCCGAGGGTGTTGGGAAGCTCCACCCACTCGAAGGCATCCGCATAGACCGCGAGATACCACTCGTGCAGTTCTGAAGGTGAGATGCCGGCCAGCAGCGCGAAATTGCCGGTCACCATCAGGCGCTGGATATGATGGGCGTAGGCCTCGGCCTTCGTCTGGCGCACACACGCGCTGACACAGGCCATGCGGGTCTCGCCGCTCCAGTAGAACCAGGGTAGCGGCCGGTCCGCCTGCAGGGCGTTCTCCCGCGCGTAGTCGGGCATCCTAAGCCAGTAGATGCCGCGCACGTACTCCCGCCATCCGATGATCTGGCGAATGAAACCCTCGGCGGCGTTGAGCTGCGCGTTGCCGGCCCGATAGGCGTTCTCGACCGCACGGCAGACTTCCAGAGGGTTCAGGAGCCCGGCATTGAGACAGGGCGAAAGCAGGGAATGATAGAGAAACGGCTCGCCCGACAGCATGGCGTCCTGATAGTCGCCGAAGCGGGCCAGCGCCGTCTCCGTGAAGTGATCGAGGGCGCGCAGGGCGTCTGTCCGGGTCACCGGAAAGGAGAACGGCTCCAGGTCGCCGAAGCGATCGGGAAAGCGTTTTGCGACCATGTCCAGCACCTCGCGGGTGATCCGGTCCGGTTCGATCCGCAGCGGGCGGGGCATGAACAGGTCGGCGTCCGCGGGCTTGCGATTCTCGGCATCGAGGTTCCATCGTCCTCCCGCGGGCTTGTCACCTTCCATGAGAAAGCCGGTCTTGCGCCGCATCTCGCGGTAGAAGTGCTCCATGCGAAAGACCTTGCGACCCTTCGCCCAGGCGCTGAAATCCGGGGTCGGACAGATGAAACGGGTGTCTTCCGGAATCTCGACCGGGATGCCGAACCGCTCCTCCCAGCCGCGCGCCATTTCGAGCACGCGCCACTCGCCCGGATGCGTGAACCGGATGCGTTTCGGCGCATGGCGGTCGATCGCTCGCGCCATTTCGCCACCGAAGGATCCCGTGTTGCCGGGCGCGTCGAGCCGCACGTAGTCGACGCTCCAGCCCGCGCGTTCGAGGTCCTCGGCATGATGACGCATGGCGGAAAGGAGAAACGCCATCTTCTTTCGATGGTGGGGGACGTAGTCGGTTTCCTCCACGACCTCGACCATGAGCACCACCGTCGATGCGCGTTCGAGCCCGTCAAGTGCAGACAGATCGTGCGAGAGCTGGTCGGCGGTGACAAGGGCAAGCGCATCGACGGGCATGGCGGATCTCGTGTGAGGGCGCGAAGCGGACAGACGCCCTTTCTACGATCCGTCGCGCGCGGCGGATCGCGCACGAAAAAGGCCGCCGGCAAGATGCCGGCGGCCTCAAATCCTTTGAACGCCCATCGTCGATGGACGAACTCGCCTTGTCAGGCGGCTTTCTTCTGCGCGCGGAACAGCATCGGCGAGGAAGCGCGGCTGCGGCGGCGCTCTTCCGGCGCGATGTAGACGAGCGCGTGGTGCTCGACGCAATAGGAAACGCCGGGCTCGACCCGGTTGCTGCACGGGAACGTGTAGTTTCCGCCGGTGCCCTCGGCCCATTTGCATTGGCCGGAGCGCGGCAGGCGAAGTTCGGTCATGATCATTGCCTCTTCGATGAACGCGAAAGACCGCTGCCCGAACGGGATGTCGCCCTTGACGGGCGCCGGAGTAGGGGAACTTGCGATCCGCGACAGGCCCGATGTCTTGTGTAGACGCGGCCTCGTGAAAAACACCATGGTTATATAAGTGTCACAACCGATGCGGCCAAGTGCGACCTCGGCATGGGAGCCATGCTTTTTTCGCGGTGCAGCATCATGGTAAACGCGGGGCTTCATCGCGAGGCCAGCCCTCAGACGCCAGAGGGTGCCCCGTCGTCGAGGTCGGCACCTGCCGCGACAAGGGCTGCCCGGGTGTCGAGGTCGTGACGGGCCACCGCGCCGATCTCGACCTCGGCCACGAGCCCGGCGTTCTCGACGATCAGCCTGCGGGCGCCCGTATCGCCTTCCAGCCGTGCCAGGCTTGCGAAGAACAGCCGGTCGAAGAGCACGGGGTTGCCACGCGTGCCCTCATGCGTGGCGGCAATGATCGCGCGCCCGGCTTCCGGGCGGTAGGCCCGGATCAGGCGGTCGATTGCCGTGGCGTCGATCCCGGGCATGTCGGCCAGCAGAATGGTGACGGCCTCGGCGCTTTCGGGCAGGGCCCGCATCCCGGTGCGGATCGAGCCGCCCATGCCCTCGGCAAAATCGGGGTTGTGCACGATATCGACGTCGAGACCGGCAAGAGCGTCGCGGATCTCGCCCTGCATGTGGCCGGTCACGACGACGAGGCGCGATAGCCCGCTTTCAAGCGCGTTCTCGGCGGCGATGCGGACGAGCGGTTTTCCGCCAAGGCGTGCCAGAAGCTTGTTGGCGCCCTCCGCCCGGCTGGAGCGGCCGGCGGCCAGAAGGAGACCGGCGATCTCGCGCGTTCGGTCCCGTGGTCCATTCCGGTCGCGCTTGCCCTCTCGCGGCTGGGGGCGCGATCCGATCTCCATCAGAAGGCCGCCAACGCCGAGACCGGTGATGTCCGCCTCGGTGACCGGAAGGTCGGCCATCAGCCGGTCCAGGACCCAGTCGAATCCGTTCTCGCTCGGGCTTCTCGCGCAACCCGGCGCGCCGATCACGGGAACGCCGTCGATCTCCCCGACAAGCAGCAGGTTGCCCGGATCGACCGGCATCCCGAAGTGCGCAACCGTCCCTCCCGCGTGCTCGATTGCCGCCGGGATCACGTCGCCACGGTCGACGATGGCGGATGCGCCGAAGACGAGCAGTATCTCGGCGCCCCCGTGCAAGAGCTTCGTCAGCGCGGACGCCACGGCCTCCATCTCGTGGGCGACGCGGTGTTCGGCGACCAGCGTGGAACCGGACACATCCAGACGCGCCTCGGTGATGCGTCGCGTCTTGTCCATGACGGAGGGCTTGAGATGGGGCAGGAGGGTCGCGACGAGGCCGACCTTGCGGGCCCTGAAGGGGGCGACGCGTACCGCGCGTCGGGCAGCGGCTTCCGCGCGCGCCACGGCGTCCTCGCCGACCGCGAAGGGGATCACCTTCGCGGTCGCGACCATCCGACCGCGCGTCACCCGCGCAAAGGCGGGAAGCGTCGCCAGCGTCAGGGCGGGATCCACACGGTTCGCCGCATCCACTGCCGCTTCGTCGATCACGAGGACGCCGTTGCCGGCGGCCAGAAAATTGACCCGGCCGGTAAACGGCGGTTCCAGCGTCAGGCCGCCACCGTCGGCGGCCCGCGCCAGACGCTCAGCCGCACGGTCCTCGTGACAGTCCCCGGTCTCGAGGCTTGCAGCCACGATTGCATCGATCCCGGCGGTTGAGAGGCGGTCGACATCGGCTGCAGAGAGACGTTGGCCCTTCTTGAGGGCACCGTCCTCCAGGCGGATCGTATGGGCGAGGATCGCACCCTCGGCGTTTCGGGTCGCGACGGAGCCGAACTTCACGGCCGCTTCCTTTCCCCCTTGCGCAACGCTAGGATCACGTTCGCCAGAACCGCAACGGCGATCTCGGCCGGGGACGCGGCGCCGATGTCTGCGCCGACGGGCGCGTCGATCCGCGCCAGCGCCGCCTCCGACACGCCGGCCTGTGTCAGTCGTTCCACCCGGCGACCGTGCGTCTTGCGACTGCCGAGCGCGCCGACGTAGAAGCATCCGGCCTCAAGTGCCGCCTGCAGCGGAATATCGTCGATCTTCGGGTCATGGGTGAGCGCGGCGACGGCGGTGTACGGATCAAGGGCCACCTCGTCGAGAACGTCCTGCGGCCATTCCGCCAGAAGCCGTCCGCCCGAAAAGCGCTCGGGTGTTGCGAAGGCGGTGCGCGGATCGATCACGGTGACGTCGAAACCGGCAAGCTCGGCCATCGGCAGCAATGCCTGACTGATGTGCACCGCGCCGATGAGAACCAGCCGGGGAGGCGGTACGCTCACCGTCAGGAAGGCGCTTTCGCCACCGCGTCCGGTCACGATGCCGGAGCGCCCCGAGCGGAAGGCTGCGCTGAGCGGTTCCGCGAAGGGATCGCCTGTGAGGTCGTCGGTCTCGGCGACAAGGCGCTGGTGCCCGGACGTTGCACCCTGCGGGTCCATCGGCGTGACGAGAATGGCCGCGCGCCGGCCGCTGCGCGCGGCGTTGAACCGCGCGAGAAGGTCGAGGTCCATGGTCGTTCAGCCCCCGTGCCCGATCGGCTCGACGAGAACGCGGATGCGTCCGCCGCACGAAAGACCCACCTGCCATGCCGTTTCGTCGGCGACGCCGAACTCCAGCATCGTGGGTTTGCCCGTCTCGATGACGTCGGCGGCCTCCGCGACCACCGCGCCTTCGACGCAGCCGCCCGAAACGGAGCCCTCGAAATTGCCCTCGGCGTCGATCACCAGATGCGCGCCGACGGGGCGCGGTGCCGAGCCCCAGGTCTCGACCACCGTGGCCAGCGCCACCGGGCGGCCCTCGCGCGCCCACGCCTCCGCCAGCGTCAGCGGATCGATCACGCTGGCCGCCGGGCCATCCTGCCCTGCTTCCTGCTGCATGTGCCCTCCAGTCCCGAACCGGGAAATCTCCGCGACACACACGCGGACGAGCTTGTCCGCCGGTGCCCTGTCGCGGGAACTATAGGCATCATTTGGGGCTGGTGCACGGGGGAGACAATGCGAGGTCCGCGGCGAAACGCCTCCCGGGCGCCTCGAAGCCCCTCAAGGCATGGGCGAAACGCAAACGGGCGAAGCCATGGCTTCGCCCGTCCGGCAAGAGATTTGTGCGGCCGCTGCCGCGATGATGCCTACTCGGCCGCTGCCGCCAGGGTTGGAGCCGCGGCAAGCACCGTGCCGTCCACATGCTCCTCGAACTTGGCGAAATTGGCGACGAACATCTCCACCAGGCGCGCGGCCTGGCGGTCATAGGCAATCGGGTCTGCCCAGGTCGAACGCGGATCGAGGATCGTGCTGTCGACACCCGGCACCGCCACCGGAACGGCGAAGCCGAAATGCGGGTCCGTACGGCATTCCGCCTCACGCAGGGAGCCGTCGAGCGCGGCGCCGAGCAGCGCGCGCGTGGCGCGGATCGGCATCCGGTAGCCGGTGCCGTAGGCTCCGCTCGTCCAGCCGGTGTTGACGAGCCAGCAATCGACTTCATGACGCGCGATCAGTTCACGCAGGAGATTGCCGTACTCGGAGGGATGGCGCGGCATGAAGGGGGCGCCGAAACAGGTCGAGAAGGTCGCCTGGGGCTCGGTGACGCCCTTTTCGGTGCCGGCGACCTTCGCCGTGTAGCCCGAGAGGAAGTGATACATCGCCTGGGCCGGCGTCAGCTTGGCAATCGGGGGAAGAACACCGAAGGCGTCCGCCGTCAGCATGATGATGTTCTTCGGATGCGGCGCGCGCCCGGTCTCGCTGGCGTTGGAGATGAACTCGATGGGATAGGCGCAGCGTGTGTTCTCGGTCTTCGAGCCGTCATCGAAGTCCACGGTGCGCGTGACCGGATCCATCACCACGTTCTCGAGCACCGTTCCGAAGCGCTGCGTCGTGGAGAAGATTTCCGGTTCGGCCTCCGCCGAGAGCTTGATTGTCTTGGCGTAGCAGCCGCCCTCGAAGTTGAAGATGCCGTCCGGGCCCCAGCCGTGCTCGTCGTCGCCCACGAGCGTGCGCGACGGGTCGGCGGAGAGCGTGGTCTTTCCGGTGCCCGACAGGCCGAAGAAAACGGCCGAGTCGCCGTCGGCGCCGACATTCGCCGAGCAGTGCATCGGCATCACGTCGCGGCCCGGCAGCAGGAAGTTGAGAAGCGAGAAGACCGACTTCTTCATCTCGCCCGCATAGGACGTTCCCGCGATCAGGACGATCTTGCGGGTGAAGTCGCAGGCGATCACCGTCTCGGTGCGACAGCCGTGCCGCTCGGGGTCGGCCTTGAAGCTCGGCAGGTCGATGATCGTCATTTCCGGGTCGAAACCGGCGAGTTCGGAAGCATCCGGGCGGATCAGCAGGTTGCGGATGAAGAGCGAGTGCCAGGCGTACTCGGTGAAGACCCGCACGGAGATCCGCTCGTCCGGATCCGCACCACCGTAAAGATCCTGCGCGTAAAGCGTCATGCCGCGCACGTGCTCGCGCATGTCGGCATGAAGGCGTGCAAAGGCCTCCGGGGTCATGGACGCGGTGTTGTCCCACCACACGGTGTCATGGGTGGTTTCGTCGACAACGACGAACTTGTCCTTGGGGGAGCGTCCGGTGTGAACGCCGGTCTCGACCACCAGCGCGCCGCCGGCCGCGATGTCGCCCTCGCCCCGGGCGATGGCATGCTCATAGAGCGCAGGCGCCGTGAGATTGTGGTGAAGCCCCGCAAGCCCGGCAAGCCCGCACGTGTCCACGGGAGCCGATTGCTGCCCTACGCCCTTGTCCGCCATGTTTCCTTGGATCCCTGTCTCGGTTTGCCGGGCGCTTGTCCGCTGGTGGTTCGAGCGAGACGGATTTTCCCCGCCGGGTTCCGGTTGCCCGGCGCAACCGATCCCGCCTCTGGTCCGCGAGGTGTCCATCTTCGTTTTGAGCAAGGCGAACCTAGTTGATGCGATTTCGATCAACAAGCGGAACAGGGCGCGAGACTTGCCGTTTAAATCGATTTAGTACTTGATAGGCGCAAAATATATTATTTCATCCGGCAAATTAATTATGGGACCGAACATGTCCGTATGGAATATTCGCTTCATTCGGTCCGCGCGCAGGGCCGTACATGCGGGCTCGGGATTCTTGTTCATGGGGAACGCTCAAACGTGGTCGTCGGTCCTGGCGGGGCCGGGTGGGGAGCGGGCGTGCGCCGGGGGTGTCTCATGAGCGTGGCCGGAACCGACGCCGCACCGACGCTGCTGCGTCACGGACTTTTCACCGCCCGCCTGGCACTGCCCATCATCGTTGCCCGCGCGGCACTGTTGCTGATGGTCACGGTGGACACGGTCATGGTTGGCCGGGCCGGGGCGGCGGAGCTTGCGTATTTCGGCCTGGGTGTCGCGCCCCAGGTCACGCTGATGCTTGTCGCGGTCGGCGGTCTTCAGGCAACGGCCGTCCTTGCCGCTCAGGCGCTGGGCGCCAATGACGCCTTTCGCGCCGGGGCGGTCGCGCGTGCCGCTCTCGTGCATGGCGTGCTCTTGGGGCTGGCCATCCTCGTGCTGTCCCGGTTTGCCGAGGGCTTCTTTCTCGCCGTGGGGCAGACGCCGGACCTGAGCGCGGGCGCGGCGCGGGTTTCCGGCGCCTTCGGCTATGGCATGCCGGGCATTCTTGTCTTCGTTGCCGGCAATCTCTTTCTCGAGGCGACCGGACGGCCGAAGACGGGCATGCTCATCATGCTCCTTGCCAATCTGATCAATGTTCCCCTCAACGCCGTCTTCGGCTTCGGCTGGGGCGGTTTCGTCGAGCCCGGCGGAGCGGAGGGCATCATGACGGCGAGCAGTCTGGCGCGCAGTTTCGCCGGCGTTGCCATCCTGGTCGTGCTCATGCGCGCCGCCCGGCGCGATGACGCCTTCAGCCTGATCCCGCGCCGTCCGCCGCTTGCGGCCCTGGCCGGAGCGCTGCGTGACCCGGATGCGCGCGAACTGCGCCGTCTCGGGTTGCCCATGGGGCTGGCGCAGGGCGTCGAGAGCGCCGCCTTCGCCACGGTCGTCATGATGGCGGGGTGGCTCGGAACGGCCCAGTTGGCCGCCTATCAGACCACGATGACGCTGGTGAGCCTGGCATTCATGATGGCGATCGGCACCGCCGGGGCGACCTCCATCCGGGTCGGTCGCGCACTTGGCGGCGGCGATACCGTGGGGATGCGTCGGGCGGGCTGGGCCGGCATCCTGCTTGGCGGACTCTGGCCCCTGCCGGTGGCGGCGCTGTTTTTCTTCGCGCCCGAGCGTGCCGCCACGCTCATCTCGCAGGATCCGGCGACCATCGAGGCCGCGTCCCGTGCCCTGTCCGTTGCCGCTTTCATGCTGTGTGCGGATGCGTCCATGGTGGTGGCGATCGGCGCCCTGCGCGGACTTGGCGATGTCTGGTGGCCGACGCTCCTGCAGATCGGCGCCTTCTGGCTGGTGGCCATTCCGGTCGCCTATGCAACGGCCATCGCCCTGCAGCTCGGCGCGGGCGGACTGATCGTCGGCCTGATCTGTGGCGTCGTGGTCTCGCTTGCCGGGCTCTGCCTTCGCTTCGCGGCGAAAACGAGAGCGCCGCAGCCCTTGCACTCGCCATAATTTATGCGCATTTGCAACGGCAAGCCTGATACATCGACCGTCCGGGTGCAGATACGGCCCGGAACGGACGGGTCGTGTTCCGCGCGGGTCGGAGCCAAGGCCGACCGGTGCCGTCGAGCGGGCCGGACGGGAAACACAAGAATGGGAGCTGGTATCGAACCATGCCGACGATCGCGCTGGTAGACGACGACCGCAACATCCTGACCTCCGTTTCGATCGCGCTCGAGAGCGAGGGCTACCGGGTCTTCACCTACACCGATGGCACCTCGGCGCTGGACCGGCTCATCACCGATCCGCCCGACCTTGCAATCTTCGATATCAAGATGCCGCGCATGGACGGCATGGAGCTTCTGCGCCGGCTGCGCCAGAAGTCCGATCTGCCCGTCATCTTCCTCACCTCCAAGGATGACGAGATCGATGAACTCTTCGGTCTCAAGATGGGCGCCGACGATTTCATCCGCAAACCGTTCTCCCAGCGCCTTCTGGTGGAGCGGGTGAAGGCGGTGCTGCGTCGGGTGCAGCCGCGCGATGCCACCACGGCGAAGCCCGAGAGCGACAAGCTTCTCGAGCGTGGCGACCTGGTCATGGACCAGGAACGTCACACCTCGACGTGGAAGGGGCAGCCTGTCACGCTGACGGTGACGGAGTTCCTGATCCTCTATGCGCTGGCGCAGCGCCCGGGAGTGGTCAAGAGCCGCAATGCGCTGATGGACGCCGCCTATGACGATCAGGTCTATGTGGACGATCGCACCATCGACAGCCACATCAAGAGGCTGAGGAAGAAGTTCAAGCTGGTTGACGACAGCTTCGACATGATCGAGACGCTTTACGGCGTCGGCTACCGCTTCCGCGAGGGCTGAGGCGGCTGCGGCTCCGCCCGGGAGCGCGATGCACGAGGGACACGAGGCGCGCCCGCGCGCCGGAGAAGGCGAAATGAGCGCGGAGGCTGGGACAGACAACGCACCCGATGCCGGCACCGGCCCACGATCCGAAACGGCGCGGGGCGATCGTCCGGCCGCGTTGCGCACGCTCGGCAATCGCCGCATCCGCCGTCGCTTTTTCGGGCGCATCGGCGGGTTCCTCGGTCCCTATCTGACGTCCTCCCTCACCCGTCGCATTCTCGTTCTCAACCTTGCCGCCCTGTGCGCCATGGTTGGCGGCATCCTCTATCTGAACCAGTTCCGTGCCGGCCTGATCGATGCCCGGGTGCAGAGCCTCCTCACCCAGGGCGAGATCATCGCCGGTGCCATCGCCGCCTCCGCGACGGTCGAGACCGACGGGTTGATGGTCGATCCCGAGCAACTCCTCCAGCTTCAGGCGGGAGAGAGCATCTCGCCGACCGACAGCGGGCGGCTGACCGATTTTCCCATCAACCCCGAGCGTGTCGCCCCGGTTCTGCGCCGGCTGATCTCGCCGACACGCACGCGGGCCCGGATCTACGATCCGGAAGGCATTCTCATCCTCGATTCGCGCCACCTTTATGCGCGCGGCCAGATCCTCCGTTTCGACCTGCCGCCGCCGGCCTCTGACGAACCGGGGCTCTGGGACAAGTTCTGGGCCGACGTGAAGCTGTGGTTCCGTCGCGGCGACCTGCCGCTTTACGAGGAGATCGGTGCGGGGAACGGGCGCGCCTATCCCGAGGTCGAGGCGGCCCTTGCCGGGTCTCCCGCAAGTGTCGTGCGCGTCTCGCCCCGTGGCGAACTGATCGTTTCCGTTGCGGTTCCCGTGCAGCGCTTCCGCGCGGTTCTGGGCTCCCTGCTCCTGTCCACGCAGGGCGGCGACATCGATGCCATCGTGCGCGCCGAGCGTATCGCGATCGTGCGTGTCTTCCTGGTGGCCGCCACGGTGACCATGGTGCTCTCGATCCTGCTTGCCGGCACGATCGCCGGACCGGTTCGTCGCCTGGCGGCGGCGGCGGAACGCGTGCGCCGGGGGATCAAGTCACGCGAGGAAATCCCGCAGTTCTCCGAGCGGCGCGACGAGATCGGACACCTTGCGCGAACCCTGCGCGAGATGACCAATGCGCTCTACAACCGGATGGACGCGATCGAATCCTTTGCCGCCGATGTGGCCCACGAGCTGAAGAACCCGCTCACCTCGCTGCGGAGCGCGGTCGAGACACTTCCGCTTGCGCGCAAGCCCGAGGCGCAGGAGCGCCTCATGGAGGTGATCCAGCACGACGTGCGTCGTCTCGACAGGCTCATCACGGATATTTCCGACGCTTCGAGACTGGATGCCGAACTCGCCCGTGCCGATGCCGCGCCGGTGGATGTCGCGACGCTTCTGCGCACGGTCGCCGATTTCGCCAATGATCGTGGCGACCCCGATCTTGCGCGGGTCGAACTGGCGATCACGCCTTCGAGGCGCGACCACCCCTATCGTGTCATCGGCCACGACAGCCGTCTCGCCCAGGTCATCAACAATCTGGTCGACAATGCCCGTTCCTTCTCGCCGCCCGATTCCCGTGTGCTGATCACCGCGACGCGCACTGCGGATGCGGTGGTCGTGACGGTCGAGGACGAGGGGCCGGGCATTCGCGCGGAGCTGCGGGACCGCATCTTCGAGCGCTTCTACACGGACCGTCCCGAGGCCGAGGGCTTCGGCAACAACTCGGGCCTCGGCCTGTCCATCTCGCGCCAGATCATCGAGGCCCATCGCGGAACCATCGCGGTGGAGAACCGGGAGGAGCCCGACCCGGATACCGGCGAGACGCGCGTCCTGGGCGCGCGCTTCATCGTTTCGCTGCCGGCGGAGAAGAAGGCGTGAGTGGAGGCGGGACCAACGTTCATGCCTCCTGCGTTCTCATCGGCGCGTCCGGTGTCCTGCTCCGCGGCGGTTCGGGAGCCGGCAAGTCCCGGCTCGGCGATCTTCTGGTCCTGCAGGCGCGAGCGGAAGGGCGCTTTGCGGCCCATGTGGCCGATGACCGCGTGGAACTCGCGGTTGCTCACGGGCGGGTCGTCGCGACAGCCCCGCACATGCTGAGCGGTCTTTGGGAGCGCCGGGGCGAGGGCATCTGTCGTGTGGAGGTTGAACCGCGTGCCCTCCTGCGCCTGGTCGTCGACCTGGAAAACGCTTCGGAGATCGAACGGATGCCGGACGAGGAGGCGATGGGAGAGACGCTTCTGGGAGTGCGTCTGCCGCGCCTTGTGCTGGCCGGTGCGGAACCGCATCTTGCGGCCCTGAGAATTCTGACAGGGCTCGGGAAAGCCTGACCCGGTCCGCGACTGGCGAAAAACCATGCAGATCGCGCCGATTTTTCTTGCACTGCAATGCAGGCTTGCGGACATTGGGCGCCCGGTCGCGCGAAGACCGGCACCTTGCGGCGCAAAACAGGCGCGCGGGTGCAATCGACCCGGGCGTGGGGCGCATCAACGAATGACGGACAGGGCATGATCGGACTGGTACTGGTCACACACGGACGTTTGGCGGAAGAATTCAAGTCGGCGCTCGAGCATGTCGTCGGTCCGCAGGACCGGATCGCCACCATCTGCATCGGCCCCGACGACGACATGGAGCAGCGCCGCCAGGACATCCTTGCCGCCGTTGAGGCGGTGAACGACGGCCAGGGCGTGGTGCTTCTCACGGACATGTTTGGCGGCACGCCTTCCAACCTCGCCATCTCGGTGATGGACGGCACCCAGATCGAGGTGATCGCCGGCGTGAACCTGCCCATGCTCATCAAGCTGGCCAGCGTGCGGGCGGATGCCGCCGTGGCCGATGCCGTGGAGGAAGCCCGCAAGGCCGGCCAGAAATACATCTCGGTCGCAAGCCAGGTTCTGTCCGGTCACGGGTGAGGACGACGATGGATATGACCCAAGCCGCCAGCGCCGATGAGGCGCGAGAGCTCGTCATCGTGAACAGGCGCGGTCTTCATGCCCGTGCCTCCGCCAAGCTGGTGAAGCTTGTGGAGACGTTTGACGCCGAGGTGACCGTCACCAAGGACGGACAGTCGGTCGGCGGCACCTCGATCATGGGCTTGATGATGCTCGCCGCAAGCCCCGGCTGCTGTATCCGGGTGAGCGCCACGGGCACCGAGGCCGAGGCGGCGCTGGCCGCGATCAGCGAACTGGTCGAGGGCGGTTTCGGCGAGACCGACTGACCTGCTCCCCACACAGGATTTCCGGAGCATGGCCTGTGCCTTCCGCCGCACCTCTTGAGCGGAGGAGCGCGAGGCTGCTAGAACTCCCCCGGGCACCGTCCCGAAGCTCATGCGCGCCTGGCTGGTGCGCCTTCCCGGACACTGTCGCTGACGGGATCACCGTGTTCCGCGCGAAACGTCCGGCCGACCCCTGGGGTGTTTCGTGACATCTTCATCAACTTCGAATTCATGCGGCTCGCCCGAGCCCGCGCGCTTCGGTCGCATCGCGGCGACGCTTCCCGTCGCGGACATGGACCGCGCGCTTGCGTTCTGGGAAGGCGGCCTCGGCTTCGAGCGTGTCTTCGCCAATGGGGATCCGATCGGCTTCGTGATCCTCAAACGGGACGCGGCGGAGGTGCATCTCACCCTTCAGCCGGATCACCGTCCGTCGGCCTTCGCCGTTGCGCACATGATGGTCGGGGACATTGACGCCCTGCATGAGGTGGTCCGTGCCTTCGGCCTGCGCATCCTGAAAGGCCTGAGAACCCACGACTACGGACTGCGTGCCTTTGTATTCGCCGATCCCGACGGAAACCGCATAGACGCGGCCGCGCCGGCAGGAGAGTGTTAAGGATAAGGACATAAAGAAATCTTTATATCCTTATTGCCTTGTATTGCGCTGCCCCCTATAAGTCTTGAGGGATTTCGCGGGTCGGAATGCGGCGGTGGCCGTTTCTTCCGCCTGCCAGAAGAGGCCGGACCGGCATGGGCGGGTCCGGTCGGCCGTAGGGAACGTATGTCCCGCACGACCCTGTGAGGTCGGTGGGCGGGGCAGCGCATTTCAATCGAAAAAGCGAGTGAACGATACCGATGAGCACCGCAACGGACTACTACGTGAAGGACATCTCCCTGGCTGACTATGGTCGCAAGGAGATCGACATCGCCGAGACGGAGATGCCGGGCCTGATGGCCTGCCGCGAGGAGTTTGGCGAGAAGAAGCCGCTCAAGGGCGCGCGTATCGCCGGGTCCCTGCACATGACCATCCAGACGGCGGTCCTGATCGAGACCCTCGTTGCTCTTGGCGCCGACGTGCGCTGGGCTTCGTGCAACATCTTCTCCACCCAGGACCATGCCGCTTCGGCCATCGCCGCCGCCGGCGTGCCGGTCTTTGCCGAGAAGGGCGAGACGCTGGAGGAGTACTGGGACTATTGCGACCGCATCTTCCAGTTCGAGGAAGGCACGGCCAACATGATCCTCGACGATGGCGGCGATGCCACCATGTACATTCTGCTCGGCGCCCGTGCCGAGGCCGGCGAGGACGTCCTTTCCAACCCGCACTCGGAGGAGGAAAAGGTCCTCTTCGCGCAGATCCGCAAGCGCCTTGCCGCGAGCCCGGGCTGGTTCACGAAGCAGCGTGACGACATCCAGGGCGTCTCCGAGGAGACCACGACCGGCGTCAACCGCCTGTATCAGCTCAAGGCCAAGGGTCTGCTGCCGTTCCCGGCGATCAACGTCAACGACAGCGTGACCAAGTCGAAGTTCGACAACAAGTACGGCTGCAAGGAAAGCCTCGTCGACGGTATCCGTCGCGGGACCGACGTGATGATGGCCGGCAAGGTCGCCGTCGTTTGCGGCTATGGTGACGTGGGCAAGGGCTCGGCCGCCAGCCTTCGCGGCGCGGGTGCGCGTGTGAAGGTGACCGAGGTCGACCCGATCTGCGCCCTGCAGGCCTCCATGGACGGCTTCGAGGTCACCACGCTGGAGAAGGCGGCTCCGGTCGCCGACATCGTCATCACGACGACCGGCAACAAGGACGTCGTCACCGTCGATGACATGCGCGCCCTCAAGGATATGGCGATCGTCGGCAACATCGGCCACTTCGACAACGAGATCCAGGTCGAGGGTCTGCGCAACTTCAAGTGGACCAACATCAAGCCTCAGGTCGACATGATCGAGTTCCCGGACGGCAAGCGCATGATCCTTCTCTCCGAAGGGCGTCTGCTGAACCTGGGCAACGCAACCGGCCACCCGAGCTTCGTCATGTCGGCGAGCTTCACCAACCAGGTGCTGGCCCAGATCGAACTGTGGACGCGTCCGGATGCCTACGAGAAGGACGTCTACGTCCTGCCGAAGCACCTCGACGAGCGCGTCGCGCGTCTGCACCTGGAGAAGCTGGGTGTCGAGCTGACCGAACTCAGCACGGAACAGGCGGAGTACATCGGCGTGTCGGTGACGGGTCCCTACAAGCCCGAACACTACCGCTACTGATATCCCGCAAGGGGCCTGGCGCCCCTTGCCGCGACTTGTCCTTGCAGGGCACATGGACGGGGGCTGTGGACGACACGGCTCCCGTTTACTTTTCGGTAACGCACCCTTCTTCGCGATTCGGCTTTGCGCTATGGTCTTTGCGAATCGGTCGGTTCGTGAGGCAGAACTGACCGTGTGGGCCCGAGTGCCCGATGCGGCGGTTAAAGGATCATGCGGATGCCGGGGGACGGCTGTCAGCACGCGCGTGCCACTCGCGCGTGGCAAAATTGGAGTCGAAAATCAGTCCTGCGGGCTGGGGCATCCACGGTGTCCCTTCTCTCCACGACGATTGGCGCCGCCGCGCAGACCGCGGCGACTGCCGCCGATGCGTTGGAGCCGTTTCCCCTCGATGCCACCAAGGTCGTCTGGATCGCCGCCATCGGCGGTGCGGTCACTTTCGCCGTGGCGTCGGCTGTCGCCCTCCTCAGGCACAATCGTTCCTCCAGCGGAGACCTTGCGGCTGCCCGCCAGAAGAGTGCGGCCCTGGCGGCGCGCCTCGATCGTCTTGAAAGCCTGATCGCGTCCGACGACCAGCGCATCGTCGTCTGGCAGGACGGCGAGGAACCGATGGTCGCGGGTGTTCTGGACGAGACGTCCGGAGTTCCCCGCTCTCCCGCCCGCCTGCTTGCCTTCGGGTCGTGGCTTGACGCGCGTGAAGCGGAAATGCTCGAACATGCGGTCGAGCGGCTGCGCCGGCATGGCGAAGCCTTTCGCCTCGTTCTTCCCACGACCCTGGACGGTCTGGTCGAGGTGCGGGGCCGTGTCGCGGCCAGTGCCCCCGTGATGCGCCTGCGCGACCTGACCGGCGAGCGACGCAGCCATGCCCTTCTCGCCGGCAGGCACGAGGCGCAGACGCATGAACTCGAGACGCTGCGCTCGATCCTCGACGGCTTCGCCGGGCCGGCCTGGCTACGCGACGGTGACGGCGCCCTGATCTGGGCCAATGCAGCCTTTGCGCGCGCGGTCGAGGCCGCAGACGCGAAAACGGCGGTGGACGGGGGCACCGAGTTTCTGGATTCCAAGGGGCTCCAGACCATCGAGAAGGAGCGCGGCGCCGACGGTTTCGCCCGCGCCCGCATGCCGGTCGTCGCGGCCGGCGCGCGCCGGATCTTCGATGTCACCCATTTCGTTGCCGAAGGCGGTGCGGGCGGTATCGCGGTCGATGTCAGCGAGCTCGAGAACGTGCGCCAGGAGCTTGGCCGCACCATCGACTTTCACGCCCGTACGCTCGACCAGCTCGCGACGGCCGTGGCCATCTTCGGTTCGGACCGCAAGCTTCAGTTCTACAATGCCGCCTTCCGTGCATTGTGGGACCTGGACACCGGTTTTCTGGAGCAGATGCCTTCCGACGGCGCGCTTCTCGACGCGCTGCGCGCGGCCCGCAAGCTGCCGGAGCAGGCCGACTATCGCGGCTGGCGCAACAAGCTTCTGGAAAGCTACACTTCGCTCGAGCCGCGCGAGTTCTGGTGGCACCTGCCGGACGGCCGGACGCTGCGCGTCATCGCCAACCCCCATCCCCAGGGCGGCGTGACCTACATCTACGAGAACGTGACGGAACGGCTTGATCTCGAAAGCCGCTACAACTCGCTGATCCGGGTGCAGGGCGAGACGCTGGACAACCTTTCCGAGGCGGTCGCCGTGTTCGGTTCCGACGGGCGCCTGCGTCTGTGGAACCCGGCCTTCGAAATGATCTGGGACCTTGCCGACGACCGGCTCGGCGACAGTCCGCACATCACCCGTATCGTCAATGCGGACGGGCTGGAGCCGGACGAGGCGACGACCTGGCAGCGGCTCGTCACCGCCGTCACCAGCCTCGCCGACAACCGCGAGCCGGTCTATGGCCGTCTGGAGCGCGACAGCGGCGAGGTCATCGACTATGCGACGGTGCCGCTGCCCGACGGCGGCACGCTCATCACCTTCGTCAACGTGACGGACTCGGTGAACGTGGAGCGCGCGCTTCTCGACAAGAACGAGGCGCTGGAACAGGCCGACCAGCTCAAGAACGCCTTCATCCAGCACGTCTCCTACGAACTGCGCTCGCCCCTGACCAACATCATCGGCTTCGCGCAGCTCCTGTCGGATCCGAAGTTCGGCCCCCTCACGCCCAAGCAGAACGAGTATGTGGACTACATCCTGTCGTCCTCCTCGGCGCTTCTGGCGATCATCAACGACATTCTGGACCTGGCGACAATCGATGCCGGCATCATGGAGCTCGATGTCTCCGCGGTGGACGTGGCGCGCACCGTTCAGGCGGCCGTCGAGGGCCTGAAGGACCGGCTGACCGAAAGCGGCATCACGCTCAAGCTGGAGGTCGCGCCCGACGTCGGCGTGATCGAGGCCGACGAGCGGCGCCTGCGCCAGGTCCTGTTCAACCTCTTGTCCAATGCGCTGCGGTTTTCGGATGTGGGGGGCGAGATCGACGTCGCCTGCCGTCGGGACAATGACGCGCTGGAGTTCGAGGTCCGCGACCACGGATGCGGTATTCCCGAGGACATGCTCGATCAGGTCTTCGCGCGGTTCGTCGGGCGGGATGCCGGCGTGCGTCGTCGCGGCGCCGGTCTCGGCCTGTCCATCGTCAAGAGCTTCGTCGAGCTGCATGGCGGCACGGTGAGCATCGAGTCGGAAGAGGGGGTCGGCACACGTGTCGTCTGCCGATTTCCCGTCTCTCCCGCAGTCCTCAAGCACGCCGCCGAATAGCTGACGCCGATGACTTCCGACGACGCGCGCCCCCTGCAGGACCGGCCCGGCGAGGCGCCCGCCGGTGAAGCCGTGGTCACCTGTGAAGATGAGGCGGCGACCTGCCGGGCCGCCGAGGATCTGGCCATGGCGCTTCGCCCTGGCGACTGCGTCTGTCTCGTCGGCGATCTGGGGGCCGGCAAGTCCACATTCGCCCGTGCGCTGATACGGGCACTGGCCGACGACGACGCGCTCGACGTGCCCAGTCCCACCTTCACTCTCGTGCAGTCCTACGCGCTGCCGCGCTTTGCCGTCGCCCATTTCGATCTCTACCGTCTCGAGGATCCGGAAGAGGTCGATGAACTGGGGCTCGAGGATGCGCTGGAAACCGGAGTCGCGCTTGTCGAGTGGCCCGAGCGCGCGGCCGCAGCCATCCCGCGCTCACGACTTGTGCTGCGCATCGATGCCGAAGTGCAGGAAGGTGCGCGCCGTCTCGCCTTTTCCTGGGAGGAAGGCGACTGGGGACATCGGATCGCGCGGACGTTCGCCATTCGCGATCTCGTCGTTCAAGCGGGAATGGAGGGTGCGACGCGCCGGTATTTTCAGGGCGATGCATCTCCACGCCGGTTCGAAACGGTAGTCGATGGTGAGCGCAGGGCCATTCTGGTGAATGCGGATCCTGCTCTGCGCCCGCCCGCGCCGGTGCTGCGGGACGGGCTGTCCTACGCGGAAATCGTGCATCTGGCGGATCAGTCCTCCGAGGCCGTCGTCGCCGTGGCGCATGCGCTGCGCGAGCGCGGTTTCGCCACGCCGGCGCTTCTCGGAGCGGATCTGCAGGCAGGTATCCTCCTTCAGGAGGATCTCGGTCGGGGAAAGGTGGTCGACACGGAGGGAAACCCGGTTCCGGAGCGCTATGCGGCGGCGATGGACGTGCTCGCCGACCTTCACGCCACGCCCCCCGAAAACCCGTTGCCGCTGCCTGAGGCCGCGCGGGCGTCCCCGAATGCCGCATGGCATTTGCCGTCCTTTGACCTGCGGGCTTTTCTTGTCGAGGTCGAACTGTTTCTCGACTGGTCGCTGCCGGAGGCCGGTATTACGGCCGATGATGGCCTGCGTGCTGAATTCGCGGCGCTCTGGACACCGCTTCTCGAAAGCGCGCTTGCAGGTTCACGCACCTGGGTCTTGCGGGACTACCATTCGCCGAATCTCATCTGGCGCGCGGAGCGCAAGTGGCATGAACGCATCGGCATCGTCGACACGCAGGACACGGTGATCGGCCCCGATGCCTATGATGTCGCCTCGCTCGCACAGGACGCGCGCGTCGACATTCCCCGTCAGCTCGAAGCCGACCTCGTGGCCCGCTATGTCGCTCGGCGCCTGGAGATCGATCCGGCCTTCGACACGGAGCGTTTCGCGCGCGACTACGCGATTGTCGCGGCACAGCGCGCGACCCGGATCCTCGGAGTCTTTCGCCGTCTTCACCGTCGCGATGGCAAACCCGCCTATCTCCGTCACCTGCCGAGGGTGCGCGACTATCTTGTCCGCGCGCTCGAGACTGGCGACCTGGCGGAGCTGCGGGAGTGGTTTGCCGGACATGACCCGGACCTTGCCGACCGTCTCGGGCGGACCGCTCACTAGGGCACGACAACGGGGGAACACGACGTGGCTATCCGGCCCACCCATGCCATCATTCTCTCCGCCGGTCTTGGAACGCGGATGCGCCCGCTCACGGACCGGATGCCGAAGCCGCTCGTTCCGGTGGCGGGCCGCACGCTGCTTGACCGCGCGCGCGACAAGCTTGCCGTCGCAGGCGTTGGAACATGCGTCGTCAATGTCCACTACCTCGCGGACCAGATCGAGGCGCATGTCGCGGACTGGCGCGGAGCACCGGCCCCGGTGATCTCTGACGAACGCGATGTCCTTCTCGAAACCGGCGGCGGGATCGTGAAGGCGTTGCCGTTGCTGGGTGACGAGCCCTTCTTCCTGCTCAACTCCGACAGCACGTGGACCGAAGGGGAAACCCCGGCCCTCGAAAGGCTTGCGAGCGCATGGGACAGTGACAGGATGGATGCCCTGCTGCTTCTTGCTGGGCATGACAGGTCGGTGGGCTTTTCCGGCGCGGGCGACTTTCTGATGGACGACTCGGGGCGGCTGGAGCGGCGTGGCGCGCGCGCAAATGCGCCTTTCGCCTATGCCGGTGGGGCGATCCTGCATCAGCGCCTCTTCGCGGGTTCCGCGCCCGAACCCTTCTCCCTGAACCGCCTGTTCGACGTGGCAATCGCTGCGGGCAGGCTCTACGGTGTCGCCATGGATGGCACCTGGCTTCATGTCGGAACGCCGGACGCCGTCGGCGAGGCGGAGGCCGTGCTGGCACGCGAGGCGACCTGAACCCGGCGCGTTCGAAGGGGGCCCGCCGGGCGGGGTGAAGGGGAGAACATGTCCGAAAGTCTCGGATCACATCGGCACGTGGCGGAAGCACGTTCGCCGCGCCTGTTCACGCTTCCGCCGTCGGTTCCCTTTCTGTCGCGGATTGTCGACGCCCTGCTCGACGGTGAACTGATCCCGGGCTTTGCCCCGCGCGAGGATCCGCTGGCACTGGCCTCCGCGACCATCTACGTGCCCACGCGTCGTGCGGCGCGCGGGCTTCCGGCCCTTTTCCAGAAGAAGCTTGGAACCCGCGCGGCCCTGTTGCCCGCGATCCGTCCGCTTGGCGATGTGGACGAGGATGCGCTCCTTCTGGCCCCGGCACCCGCCGTGGACGGACTGCCCCCCGCGCTGCCGGACATGGAGCGACGCATGGCGATGACCCGCCTCGTCTATGCCTGGGAGGGGGCACTTCGCCGCGAGATCCTGGAACTTCCGCCGGGCGCGGTGCTCAAGGCTCCGGCCTCTGCCGCTGATGCAGCCTGGCTTGCCACGGCGCTGGTTGCGCTCATGGACGAGGTGGAGACCGAGGAGGTCGACTGGGGCGGGTTGCTCGGTCTGGTGCCCGAGGATCACGCCCGTTACTGGCAGATCACGCTGGATTTCCTCAAGATCGCCATGGAGCACTGGCCTGCCTATCTGGCGGGTCGCGGCGCCATGGATCCGAAGGCCCGGCGTTCCGCGCTCATTCGGCGCGAGGCGCGGCGCCTTGCGGCCTCGCCGCCAGACGGGCCGATCATCGTCGCGGGCACGACCGGCTCGATCCCGGCAACGGCCGAGCTCCTGTCCGTTGTGGCGGGCCTGCCGCAGGGCGCGATTGTGTTGCCGGGGTTCGATCCGATGATGTCGCGGCGCGCGCGCGACGTCATTCTCGGAAGGGGCGAGGAAGCGGATGCAACCGGCGCCCCGAGCCATCCCCAGCACGGCATGTTGCGCCTGATCGATGCCCTGGGGGCATCGCCCGATGACATTCGCGACCTTGGGCCGGGCGCGTTCGAGCAGGCGGACCGGGAGGCCCTGTCACTTCGCGACGGACTGGTTGGTCATGCACTTTGCCCGGCCGAGATCACCGATGAATGGCCGCAGGTCATGGCCGCCATTCCCGTGGACGAGCGTCGGCGTGCCTTTGCCGGCGTTTCGCTGGTCGGTGCGCGCAACGAGGCGGACGAGGCACTTACCATCGCGCTCGCGCTGCGTGAGGCGATCGGGCAGGGGCGCACCGCCGCTCTCGTGACGCCGGACAGGACGCTTGCGCGCCGCGTAATCGGCGAACTGGCACGCTGGCAGATCGTTGCCGACGACAGTGCCGGACGCCCGCTCGACCAGACGGCCCCCGGCGTCCTGGCACGCCTTGCGGCCGGGCTAGCACTCGAGGGGCTCGACCCGGTCGCCCTGCTCGCTCTGCTGAAGCACCCGCTGTCACGCCTCGGGTTGCCGGCAAAGGAGATCCGCTCGGCTGCGCGCGCGCTCGAGCGGGCCGTGCTTCGCGGGCCACGCCCGCGCGGCGGAAGCGAGGGGCTTCGCCAGGCCGTCGTCGCCGCGCGCGACCTGGCTCTTTCGGACGACTCCGGTCACATGCCGCGCTGGAAGGATATCCACGATGACGACTGGGAGGCGGTCGTCGATCTCGTGGAGCGCCTCTGCGCGGCGCTGGAGCCGCTCGAAAGTCTCGCGGACCAACGCGGTCCCGTGGACGTGTCGCGCCTCGTCACAGCGCACGAACGGGTTCTTGCGGCAATCGCGCGTGACGAGACCGGCGATGTCTCGGAACTCTATGCCGGCGAGGCGGGCGAGGGACTCGCGGGCGCATTTGCCGAGATGCTGGCGGCGCACCCCGCTGGGCTCGCCGTGCCGCCACGCGACTGGCCGGCCGTCTTCCAGGCGCTGGTGTCCGGTATCAACGTGCGCAGGAGCCTGCCCGGCGATCCCCGCATTGCCATTCTCGGGCCTATGGAAGCCAGGCTCCAGGCCTTCGACCGGGTGGTTCTGGGAGGACTCAACGAGGGGACCTGGCCGCAGTCGACCCGAAACGACCCCTGGCTCAGCCGGCCGATGAAGCACGGCATCGGCCTTGATCCGCCCGAACGGCGCATCGGGGGGGCAGCACATGATTTCACGCAAGGGCTGGGCGCGGGCGAGGTGATCCTTTCGCGCGCCGAACGTGCCGACGGTGCTCCGACCGTGCCCTCACGCTGGCTGCTGCGGCTGACCACGCTCCTCGGTGCCGAGGTAAGCGGGGAAATGCGCATGCGTGGCGAAAGGCTGCGCACGCTCGCCGCCCATCTCGATGTCTCGGCGTCACCCGTGCCCGCTCCGCGTCCGGAGCCGGTGCCGCCGGTCGAGGCCCGTCCGCCGCGTATTTCGGTCACCGAGGTGGAGACCCTGATCCGTGATCCCTACGCGGTCTATGCAAGGCGTGTACTGGCGCTCGATCCGGTCGACCCGATCGGAGGAGATCCGGGAGCGGCGGAGAAGGGGACACTCATCCACGACTGCCTTGCCGCGTTTCTGGCCGAGGACCCGCCGCTCGATCAAACCGCGCTGCCGCGCCTGCTTGCCATCGGGCGGGAGAAGTTCGCCCCTCTCGACGCCTTTCCCGAGGTGCGTGCCATCTGGTGGCTGCGGTTCCAGCGCATTGCGGAGGCGTTTGTCGCCTACGAGACTGCGCGTGCCAGGCATGTCCGGCACCGGTATCTCGAAATTGCCGGGCGCATGGAGATCGACCTGGCTCCGGGACGGATCGTCACGCTGAGCGGTCGCGCCGACCGCATCGACCTGATGGAGGATGGAACGCTCTCCATCCTCGACTACAAGACCGGGCAGATGCCGAGCGGCAAGCAGGTCGCGTCGCTTCTTGCGCCGCAGTTGCCCCTCGAGGCAGCGATGGTCGGTGCCGGCGCCTTTGCCGGTATCGATCCGGGCGCGGCGGTGGAGGAGCTTCTCTATCTCAGGCTTTCCGGCGGACGCGAGCCGCTGGAGAAGGGGACGCGTGGCCCGGCAAAGGACCAGACAATGGCGGAATTCACCGCCGAAGCGCTGGCGCGTACGCGTGCCCTGCTGGCCACTTATGAGAACCCATCGAGGGGTTATCTCTCCCGTGCACGCGTCATGAGTGAGGGCGAAATGAACGGCCCCTACGATCACCTCGCGCGCGTGGCGGAATGGGCGCTCGGCGGGGGAGACGACGCATGAGCGCATTTCAGGTCCCCGAGCGCACGCGCGAACGTCAGGCCCTGGCCGCCGACCCGACGCGTTCCGCCTGGGTGAGTGCAAATGCCGGATCCGGCAAGACCTTCGTGCTGGCACGCCGTGTGATCCGGTTGCTTCTGGCCGGCACCGCCCCGTCCCGTCTGCTGTGCCTCACCTTCACCAAGGCGGCGGCGGCGGAGATGGCGACCCGCGTTTTCGACACGCTGGGCGCATGGACGGCGCTTGACGACGAGGCCCTGGCGGCGGAGATCGAAGCCATCGAGGGCAGGCGCCCCGGCGCCGCGCGCCTGTCTCTTGCACGCCATCTCTTCGCCACCGCGCTGGAGACGCCGGGCGGGCTCAAGATCCAGACGATCCACGCCTTCTGCGAGGCGTTGCTGCACCAGTTTCCGCTGGAGGCGAACGTCGCCGGCCACTTCCAGGTACTGGATGATCGCCAGGCCGCCGATCTCATGGCGAGAGCGCGGGCCGGCGTGCTCGCCGCCGCGGAGGACGTTCCCGACGGGCCGCTCGGAAGGGCGTTGTCCTTTCTTGTCGCGGAGCTCTCCGACAAGGCGGTTGAGGACATGCTCGCCGATCTGGTCGCCCGCAGGAACGACCTTCGGGAATGGCTGCACGAGGCCGGTGGCGTGGATGCGGCGCTTGGTGAGCTAGCCCGCGCCTTTTCTCTCGCGCCCGGAGAGACCCTGCAAGGGATCGAGCGCCGGATGCGCGAGGAAAGCGTATTCGACCAGGCAGGTGCGCGTCGCGCGGTCGACATTCTCGCAAAGGGCGGCAAGCGCGACGCCGAGAGGGCGGAAAAGCTGAGGGCAGGGTCTGTCGCGGGCAGTTTCTCGGAGTGGCGCGCCACGTGGCTTGCCGCCTTTTTCACGGCAAAACTGGAACCGGCAAAGTCGCTTGCGGCAAAGGCGATCAGTGAGGAACATCCCGACCTTCTTGCTGATCTCGAGGCCGAGCAGGCGCGTCTCGCGGCGCTGCTTGAAAAGCGCCGCGCGGCCTACGGCCTCGCCGGAACCGAGGCCGCCCTCAGGCTGGCGGATGCGATGCTTGATGCATATGAGGCGGAGAAGACCCGGCGCGGACTGATGGACTTCGAGGACCTCATCATCCGGACGGCGGCGCTTCTGTCGCGATCGGACGCGGCGCTTTGGGTGCAGTACAAGCTCGACAACGGCCTCGACCACATTCTCGTCGATGAGGCACAGGATACGAGCCCGCAGCAATGGGACGTGGTGCAGGCGCTTGCCGAGGAGTTTTTTGCCGGCGAAACATCAAATCCCAGGCGCCGGACCCTCTTCGCGGTTGGCGACGAGAAGCAGTCGATTTACTCCTTCCAGGGCGCGGTGCCGGCCTATTTCGACCGGATGCGGCGCCACTTCGCCCGCAAGGCGGAAGAGTCGGAAAGCGCGTTCTCCCGTCTTGAGCTGACGCTGTCGTTCCGCTCGCGCCCCGATGTCCTGTCGGCCGTCGATACCGTTTTCGCGGACGCGGCTGCTCACAAGGGGCTCTCGCAGGAAAACGTCGCGCCGGCGCATGAGGCGATCAGGCGCAACGAGCCGGGCCACGTCGAAATCTGGCCGCCGGAGGAGCGGGAAGAGCTTGTCGAGCCCGATGACTGGACCGAGCCGCTGGACCGGCTCTCGGCCTCCAGTCCCGTGGCGCGGCTGGCGGCGAAGCTCGCCGAAACCATCGGGGCATGGTGGCGCCGGGGGGAAGCCGATCCCGGCGATGTTTTGGTGCTGGTGCGCAAGCGCGGCCCGTTCGTCGATGCGCTCACCCGCCAGCTCAAGCAGGCAGGCATTCCCGTCGCGGGCAGCGACCGTCTGCTTCTGGGGGAACATATCGCGGTTCGCGATCTCGTCGCGCTCGGCCGGTTCCTGCTTCTCGCGGAGGACGACCTGTCGCTGGCCGCCGTTCTCAGGAGCCCGCTCTTCGGCATTTCCGAGGAGGCGCTGTTCGCGCTGGCGAGGCCGGAGCCGGCCCGGCCGCGGTCGGGCACGTTGTGGCAGTCTCTCCTGCGCCTGAGCGAGGGGAGTGAAAGCTGGATGGGCATTCGCCGGACGCTGGAGGGATGGCGCGCGCGTGCCGACTTCATGCCGCCGTTCGAGTTCTTTTCCAGGCTGCTTGGGGCCGACGGCGGGCGCAAGGCGTTCCGTGCACGGCTCGGTGAGGAGGTCGATGACGTTCTGGACGAGTTTCTGGCGCTGACCATCGCCTTCGAGCAGACCGGCACGCCGGGGCTCGAGGGGTTCCTCGCCTGGATCTCGGCCTCGCCGACGCCTGTTAAGCGCGAACTGAATGCCGCGCGGGGCGTGGTGCGCATCATGACGGTGCATGGCGCAAAGGGGCTCGAGGCGCCACTCGTCGTGCTCGTGGACAGCGGCGGGGCACCGGCGCCCGCACAGCATGACAAGCCCTTCGTCTCCATGTCGCGTGGTGAGGGACGACGGCCTGGGCTTGTCTGGCTGCCGCCCTCGGCGGATCGAACGGCCTGGCACGGGGAAGCCGTGGAAGGCCTGCGCGACGCAGCGGAGGAGGAGTACCGTAGGCTTCTCTATGTGGCGATGACGCGTGCCCGCGACCGGCTGGTGGTCTGCGGCTGGGCGCCTGCTCGGGGACAGGTGGCGGGATGCTGGCACGATCTGGTGACCCGAGGCCTTCAACCCACAGCGCGCGAGGATGTGACGGCGACCGGTGCGCCGTGCCTCGTCTGGCAGGCGGAAGGCACGCAGTCCCCGCCGCCAGCCCTTGGCAAGCGTGGGCCGAAAGCCGATGAGGACCGTCTTCCAGACATCACGCCGGCGGCAAGCGGGATTGACCCGGACGAAATGCCAGGCTGGCTGTTTGCGCCGGTTGATCCGGCGCCACGTCCGCGCCGCCTCAATCCCTCCACCGCCTTCGAGGCTATGGAGGCCAAGGAGGGCCCGCAGGCGATTGCCGCGCGCGAGCGTCTGGAAACGGCGTTGCTGGAAACGGGGGACGGGGAAAGGGCACCTTCCGCGCCGGCGCTTGCGCTTGAACGCGGACGGCACATGCACCGGCTTCTGGAAATCCTGCCCGGTCTGCCGGTGCACGAAAGGCGGCCTGCGGCCTTGCGCTATGTGGAGGCGGGGCTGCCCGGTCATCTTGCCGCCCATGCGGATGAACTGGTGGCGGAAGCCATTGCGCTTCTCGAACACCCCGACTTCACGGAGGTCTTCGGCGAACGCGCACGTGCCGAAGTGTCGCTCGTGGGGCGGATCGCGGCTCCGGACGGGACGGAGGTGGAGGTCAGCGGCCAGATCGACCGTATCTGCGTAACCGCTGACGAGGTGCTGATCGTCGATTTCAAGACGGACCGCCTTGTGCCGACCGATTCGGCGGATGTCGGCGAAAACTACGTCACGCAGCTCGCGGTCTATGCGGACCTGGTGGCGCGCCTCTATCCGGCGCACAAGGTTCGCACCGCCCTGGTTTACACCGCCGGTCCCAGCCTTGTGGAAATCCCGGGAGAACGGCGGGCGGGCGCACTTGCCGCGCTTTCCCCGGCCCAGGCCGGAACGCTTGCTTGACGGCGGGTGACGGCGTTCCTACCTTTCGGTCAACAGAGGCGTGGTGCGCGGCAAGGCGTATCCGCCCGACCCATGTGGAAAGGGAAAGACATGGCCACCACAGTCGTTACCGATGAGTCCTTCGACACTGACGTCCTGAAGGCCTCAGGCACGGTCGTCGTCGATTTCTGGGCGGAGTGGTGCGGTCCCTGCAAGATGATCGCCCCCGCGCTTGAGGAGATTTCCGAGGAGATGGGCGAGCAGGTGAAGATCGCCAAGCTCAACATCGACGAGAACCAGAACATGGCGATGAAGTACGGCGTGCGGTCGATCCCGACGCTGATTCTGTTCAAGGACGGCGAGCCGGTCTCCACCCAGATCGGCGCGGCGCCCAAGAACAAGCTTGCCGACTGGATCCGCACCGCGTCCTGACGCCTGCCGATCCAGAGCCGGTTCGCGCCGGACGAGACGTTGCCCGCGCATCCGGATGAATATCGTCCGGGTGCGCCTTCGCATGAGGGACCGCCGGCCCGTCAAGCCGCCGGCGCCCGATCCAAGACATGACTTTCGAGAGTTCCAAGCATCATGACCGAGACGCGCAAACCTGAAACCGAGACGGAAGAAACCGCGAATGCCGCCGACGCGGGGGCGAGCGAGGCGGGCGCGACCGAGGCTGGCCAGGAGCTGGACCCGATCGAGGCGCTTCAGGCCGAGAATGCCGAGCTCAAGGACCGGATGCTTCGCACCATGGCGGAGATGGAAAACCTCCGTCGCCGGACCGAGAAGGAACTGTCCGAGGGACGCCAGTATGCGGTGTCCAGCTTCGCCCGTGACATGCTGGGTGTTGGCGACAACCTTCGTCGCGCGCTTGAAACCGTCTCCGACGAGGCCCGTGCGGCCGCCAACGAGGCGCTGGGTGCGCTTATCGAGGGTGTGGAGATGACCGAGCGCGATCTTCTCAACCAGCTTGAGAAGCATGGTGTGAAGAAGGTCGATCCCGCCGGCGAGAAGTTCGATCCGAACTACCATCAGGCCATGTTCGAGGTGCCGAACCCGGATGTGCCCAACAACACCGTCGTGCAGGTCATGCAGGCCGGCTACAAGATCGGCGAGCGCGTGCTGCGCCCGGCCATGGTCGGCGTCTCCAAGGGCGGGCCGAAGGAGCGCAAGTCCGACACTGGCGCCACTCCCGGTGCGACGGTCGACAAGACCGCCTGACGCCAGGTCTCGGGCCTCCTCTCGGGGGGCTGCAGTGCCGATGAGTGAAATCCGGCCGGCTGGGATACCCCAGTCGGCCGTTTTCGTGGGATCCGCTTCGGGAGGGGTGCGGCCATGACGGGAATGTTGCAGGTCCTGGACTTTCTGGGGGTGGCGGTTTTCGCGGTGACCGGTGCCATCGTCGCCTCCCGGCTCAGGCTCGACATGCTTGCCTTTCTCTTCTTCGCCGTCTTCACCGGGGTCGGAGGGGGGACGCTGCGGGATCTGTTGCTTGGGGCGCCGGTGTTCTGGGTCGAAAACCAGATCTACCTGATCGTGTGCGTCGCGATCGGTGCGGCCATGTGGGGGCTGGCGCCGTTCGTCGAGCGCATCAGCAAACCCTTGCGCTGGGCCGATGCGCTCGGACTTTCCGCCTATTCCGTACTGGGGGCTGCCAAGGCTCTCAGCCTTGGCCATGGAGCGATGGTGGCGGTGCTCATGGGGGTTTCGACGGCAACCTTCGGCGGGATCATCCGCGATACGGTCGCGGGCCTGCCCTCAGCCATTCTCAAGCGTGAGATCTACATCACCGCGGCCTTCGCGGGCGCGGGTGGCTATGTGCTGCTGTGGTCGCTTGGCATCCCGGGGTGGCCGTCGGCGCTCGGCGGCTTTGCGCTCGCTCTGGGGCTGCGGGGAGGCGCAATCATGCGCGAGTGGTCGCTGCCCTCCTATCAACCGCCGGAAGACAGGACGAAAGATCCGTAGGCGCGGAAATCCGACCGCGCCGCTCGTGCTGCGCCGCCGGGAACGTCCCGCGTTACCACGTCAGCGAAAGAGATAGCGGCTGGTTCAATGGGAGAGGTGCAGTGCGGACAACCGGCCTCAGGCTGCGTTGCGGGATCCTGCTGGCGGCAAAGCGGGGCCAGCCGGTTTTTCGGGAAGAGCCGCTTTCATCCGGTCCGCTTCCTCGTGCCAGCGATTGGCCTCGCGACGCTTCACGCGGGCCTCCTTGCGCCATTTGCCCTGACGCGCCCAGGAGGCCACGCCTCCGATGAACACGCCGAAGGCGACGGCCGCGAACAGGAACCAGAACAGCGGCGCCTGGATGCTGACCGCCGGGTCCGCCCTGTTGAACGGGTCGAGCGACAGGGTGACCTCATGCCGGTTCGCGACCGCGAGGGTCACGAGCACGATGGCGATCGGAAGCAGGACCAGGTTCTTGAGGAAACGGATCAGGGTCATTGTTCCATGTCTGCGCTGCGGCCGGGAGTCGAGGCCGGGCCGGTCGACCGAAGATGCATCAGGACCGCTCCCGTGAAAGCGTGAGCCTCCCTGACGCGGCTTTCGGTCAAACTAGGGTCTTTGACGTCCAGTCGTGTGTCCAAGGGCGATCCGCGCACAAGCGCGGATCAATCGTCCTCGCCGTGATCGACACCGTCATTGAGCCGCTCACGCATTTCCTTGCCGGTCTTGAAGAAGGGAACGTACTTCTCTTCCACCTCGACCTTCTGGCCCGTGCGCGGGTTGCGCCCGGTTCGCGCGGGGCGGTTCTTGACCGAAAAGGCACCGAAGCCGCGCAATTCGACACGATTGCCGTGCCTGAGCGCGTTCGTGACCTCGTCGAGAATGGCATTGACGATGTTTTCGACATCGCGCTGGTAGAGATGCGGGTTCTGCTCGGCAATCCGCTGCACCAGTTCCGACTTTATCATTCGCGAGCCCCCGTTCCATCGTCATTGTCCGCCGCGCCTTGAGCGTGCCAAACGGATACGAGACCGTCAAGCTCGCCTCCCGGACCGACAAGACCTTTTGCCTGATGCAGGGCTTGCGAAAGCCCGTCGGACAGGCCGGAGCCGAAGCTCCTGGCAAGCCCTGCGGCAAACGGCAGCCCGTCGCCTTCGCGCTTGACGCGCCACGTGACGATGGGTGTGTCCTCGGCCAGCGACTGTTCCTTCACCAGCCAGTCGCGAGCCTCGCTCTCGCCGCCGATCGCATCGATGAGCCCGGATGTCTTGGCGCGTTCCCCGGAGTAGATGCCCCCCTGCGCCAGACCCAGGACGACATCCCTGTCCATGGCGCGCCGTTCGGCGACACGGTCGACGAACCAGGCATAGCTGTCGTCGATGACCGCCTGAAGGTTCTGCCGGGCGGCTTCGGGAGCGCGGTCGTAGAAGTTCGGCTCGCCCTTGAGGGGACCCGAGCGGACCATGTCGAACTCGACACCTATGGTGTCGAGCAGGCCCTTGATGTTGCCGTACTGGATGTAGACGCCGATGGAACCGGCAAGCGACGTGGACCGCGCGTAGATGCGGTCCGCCGCGATTGCGGTCATGTAACCAGCGGAGGCGCCCAGGGTGCCGATGGTCGCGACGACCGGCTTCTTCTCGGCGAGCTTACGCAGCGCCAGATAAAGCGACTCGCCGCCGACAGTGGAGCCGCCGGGCGAGTTGATGTCGAGGATCACCGCACGGACGTTTTCGTTTCGGGCGATCTCGTCGATGAGCTTCAGCCGGTCACGGTCGTCGATGATGACGCCGCTGATCTCGAGGCGGGCGATATGCGCCGAGCGTTTGGACAGTCCGCCAAAGGCACCGCTGAAGTAGACGCCGGCAATGACGGCGACGACCGCCACCAGAACCGCGACGATACGCCAGAACACGACCTTCCGTCTCAGGCGACGCCGGTCGATGATCGCATCGGCATCAAGGGCCATCGGTGTCACCTTTCTTCCGGATCTTCACGGTGCCTATGGCTACATGGCTGCGTGAGCCTTGAAAAGCCCATTCTTTTTGGCAACTGCTGCCCCGGCAAGCCGAACAGGATACCTCGGCCCTGTCGTGTCGGGGTACCGGCGGGCCTGGAGGTGCCGAACGAGAAGGGGGCGGACGCCATGTTGCAGGTCACGGTTTCGAAACTTCGTGCGCTCAAGGAGAAGGGCGAGCGGTTCGCCATGCTCACTGCCTATGATGCCACTTTCGCGACATTGATCGCGGATGCGGGCATCGCCACGATCCTGGTTGGCGACAGTCTCGGCATGACGGTGCAGGGGCATGGCGCCACCGTCGCCGTCACCATGGAAGACATGGTCTATCACACCCGGTGCGTCGCCCGTGGCGTCAGCCGGTCGGATGCCGAACGACCGCTCATCGTAGCCGACATGCCGCTGGGCAGCGCCTATACGGTGGAGGATGCAGCCCGAAACGCCGCGCGTCTCGTTCGCGCCGGGGCCAATGTGGTCAAGCTCGAGGGGGGGCTCTGGCTCGCGCCGGTCGTGCGCTTCCTGACGGAGCGTGGCCTTCCGGTGTGCTGCCATATGGGGCTGACGCCGCAGACCGCGGACATGCTTGGTGGCTTCCGTCTGCAGGGACGCGGTGAGGAGGACGCAGCGCGCATCCGTGAGGAAGCACGTGTGCTGGAGGAGGCGGGCGCCCGACTTCTCCTGCTCGAATGCGTGCCGAACGCGCTCGGCAAGGACGTGAGCGAAGGTTCCAGTGTGCCGGTGATCGGCATCGGAGCCGGCCCCTCGACCGATGCGCAGGTCCTCGTCCTGCATGACATGCTCGGGCTCACGCCGGGGCGCAAGGCCCGTTTCGTGAAGGATTTCCTGGCGGACGCGGGAACCGTGCAGGCCGCCCTCGCGGCCTTCGGCAAGGCGGTTGCCGAAGGGACCTATCCGGCTGCCGAGCATTGCTACGGCTGATCGCCGCTCTTGCATGAAGGTTGGGGTGGAAACGAAAAGACCCCGGCCGGGGCCGGGGTCTTCGCAACCTCACGCGGCCGCCTGAGAGCGGCCGCGAAGTGGTTTCATCAATCGTCGGT
>MDTG01165445.1_pt1 | contig 43246 bp, 47 predicted proteins | sample 811421 | NCBI WGS metagenome assembly MDTG01 (sample SAMN05326645, study PRJNA326480) | marine metagenome | isolation source: seawater | place: Pacific Ocean: South East | collected 2011 | reverse complement strand
TAAATTTTTTACAGATACGAATCTAACAAAAAGTAACAAGTGGTTAAATTTTATTTTACTAAAAGAAAATAATAAAAATCTTAAAAACAGAATAATCAAGGCATGTATTAAAAGAAAAATATTTGTAAGACCAGGATGGGAACTTATGCACAAAATAAATTATTTAAAAAACTGCCCCAAAATGGATTTAAGAAATTCTATATCGATACATAACAGATTAATATGTCTACCAAGTTCACCACATTATTATTTAGAGAAAAATTAAAAAATTATGATTAATAACAATATACATATTACAAGTTCATCTAATGTTTTAACAAATGAAACCAATTTAGCTCTTCTTAAAAAATATGGAAAAATTTCATTTTCTGAATATGGAAATATCGAAAATGCAATTTCAAATAATAAAAACTCTGCACTTATTGTAACAATTTTTTTCCAAGATTATGATATTGAGAATATTAATAATTTAAACAAAAGAATAAATTTTTTAATATCATTAATTGAAAAAAGATTGAAGGAAAATAACAATTTAATTATATTTTCATTTTCCACGTGGCGTGAAACCAATTTGATTAAATCTTTAAGATATGAAAATAAATTTGAAATTTTAAAAAATAATCTTAAGAAAAAAATTTACCTTATAACAAAAAAGTTTAGCAACCTATACTGTATAGATCTGGATAATGAATTTGCTCGAGTTGGATTAAATGAATGTGTTGATCCGAGAAACTACAATTTGTTTAGAAGTTGGCTTTCAAAAAAAGGAAATAATATTTATTACAACGCACTAGAGAGAGTTTTTAGATCTATATATAATCAACCTAAGAAATTGCTAGTGTTAGATTGTGATAATACTTTATGGGGTGGAATAGTTGGTGAAGATGGTATTGAAAATATTCAAATTGGATCTGATGGTTTAGGTGTTGCTTTTACTGAGTTTCAAAGAAAGATTTTAGAGATAAAGAAAAAAGGAATTCTCTTAGGAGTAGCAAGTAAAAATGATGAAAAAAGTGTTTTTGAGGTTTTTCAAAAGCATAAAGAAATGAAATTAAAAAAAAAAGATTTTCTATCATTTAAAATAAATTGGAATGAAAAATATTTAAATATTAAAAAGATGTCAGAAGATTTAAACATCGGAACATCTAGTATAATTTTTTGGGATGATAATCCTTTGGAAAGAGAAAAAATGAAAAAATTATTACCAGAGGTTGAAACTGTTGATGTACCAAGAGATGTAAGTGAGTGGGCTAATTTAATTGAGAAGCTTGATTATTTTCATAAACCAAATCTTACATACGAGGACAGAAAAAAAACTTATCAATATAAAATAAGAGCAAAATTTGTTGACAAAGCTAGTGATGCAAAAAATATCAATAGTTATTTAAAATCTTTATCTTTAAGAACTAAAGTTTATGATTTAAATAATTCTACAATTCAGAGAGCGTCTCAAATGTTATTTAAAACAAACCAATTTAATATTACATTAAATAGATTTAGTGTATCAGAGTTAAAAACAAAAAGGAGGGGAAAATATATTTCTAAGTTAATATCGCTTAAAGATAATTTTGGCGATCATGGTATAATATGTTTTTTCACATTAAAATTCTTTGGGAAAAAAATTGTTACAATAGATAATTTTGTAATGAGTTGTAGGGTTTTTGGTAGATTTTTGGAAGATTGGGTTTTTAATTCGATTAAAGAAATATTAAATAAAAAAAAAATTAGTAATTTAATTATTTTTCATAATGTTAATGAAAAAAATAAACCTGTTAGAGATTTTTTTACAAGACTTAATATTAAAGAAGAAAAAAAAGCAGTTTCAAAAATTTATTTAAACAAGATAAATATGAGATCGAAAAAAAATATTAAAGTTTACAATATTGATCTTAATAAAATTAGTTTTAAAAACGCGAGCCTTTATAATGTCAAAAAATAAAAAAAAAATAATTCATCTCATCAAAAGGGAATTTCAAATTAAAAAAAAACTTGAAGTAAATAATTATAAAATTGGAGACTTTAAAAAATGGGATTCTTTAGGAAATTTGAATTTATTAATGTTGATCGAAGATGAATTTAATATCAGATTTACTTTAAAGGAAATGTCAAAATTAAATAATGTAAATGCCATAGAAAAAGCTCTGAAAAAAAAATGATACATTTTCATCATATAGGAATTTTTGCAAAAAATATAGCTTTAGGAAAAAGATTTTTTCAAAATACAATCAAGATAAAAAAAAAAAGTAAAATTTATAAAGACATAAATTTAGGTGTTAAAGTAATATTTTTATATGATAAAAAAAATATTTGTTATGAAATTGTTGCTCCACTTAAAAGAGAAAACCCTGTTGAAAAGGTTTTAAAATCAAAAAAAAATATATTAAATCACCTTGCTTATATTTCTGACGATTTTAAAAATGATATTAAAAAATTACGTTTACAAGGATGTGCCCCGATGACTAAGGTAATGAAAGCTAAAGCTTTCGAAAATAAAAATATAATTTTTTTTTTAACTACTTTGGGTTTTATTATTGAAATAATTGAAAAATAAATTTTTAAAAATGATAAAAAATAAAAAAAAATTATTTATAATAGGTTCTGGTGGTTTAGCTTTAGAAGTTTATGAACTTATACAGCAAGAAAAATTAAATTTTGATATCCAAGGATTTCTAAGTAATGATAAAATTAACAAAGAGGTAATTGATAAAAAAAAAAATTTTAGGAAATAATGATTATTTAAAAAAAAACTTCTTAAAAAATAGTAAAAATATTTATTTAGTAATAGCTATAGGAGATCCAAAAATTAGATATAAAATTTACAATGATTTAAATAAATTTAAATTTAGTTGGCCCAATTTATATCCTGCAAGTCTAAAATGGAGATACTCATCAATAGGAATAGGAAATATTATATTCGATACAGTTAGCATTTCTCCTAATGTGCATATAAGTGATTTTAACTTAATTCATAAAAATTCTTTTATTGCACATGACTCCCGGATAAATAATTTTTGTAACATAAATCCAAATGTTTGTATAAACGGTGAGGTTCTCGTTGATGACTTCTGTCAAATAGGAAGTTCAGCTACAATTATTCCACGTGTCAAATTGTTAAAGAATTCTAAAATTGGTTTGGGTAGTGTAATTGTAAATAATACTAAAAAAAACAAAACATATTTTGGTAATCCTGGACGTATAGTATCAAAATAGAATAATTATGAGTAAACTAAAGATTATAGCTGAAATAGGAGTAAATCATAATGGATCATTAAAAAAAGCAAAAAAATTAATAGATATTTCAAAATTATCTGGAGCAAATTATGTAAAATTTCAAATGTTTTCAGTTAAGGACCATATATTAGAAAATGCAAAAATGGCAAAATATCAACAGAGAAATTTAAAGCAAAATATTTCTCAATATGAAATGTCTCAAAAATATGAGTTCTCATTTGATGATTTCTTAAAATTAAAAAAATATTCTAAAAAAAAAAAATTTTTTTTCTAGCTTCTGTATTTGACCTAATAAGTTTTAAAAATTACAAAAAATTAAACAAAAGTCACATAAAAATTCCATCAGGAGAATTAACAAATTATGAGTTACTTAACGAAATTTCTAAATATAAATACAACGTGTTCTTATCTACAGGCATGTCTACAATTCAAGAAATAGATTCAGCAATTAATTTATTAAAAAAAAGAAAAAAAATTAAAAGTATTATTGTTATGCAATGTACAACAGAATATCCCTGTAGCCTTAAAAATGTTAATTTAAATAATTTAAAATTATATAATAAAAAATTTAATTGTGAATTAGGTTTTTCGGATCATACTATTGGTAATAATTCTGCAATAATTGCATCAGCTATGGGTGCCAATACTTTTGAGAAACATATTACTTTAAATAAAAATATGAAAGGTCCAGATCACAAGGCTAGTTGTAACCCAATAGAATTTAAAAAATATGTAGACAGTATAAGACAATCTAAAATTATTCTTGGTTCAATGTATAAGAAACCGACTAAAAGTGAACTTACCACAAGACGACTTGTTAGAAAGTCAATAGTTGCTAAAAAAAATATATTAAAAAATGATATTTTTACTTATGAAAATATTACGGTAAAAAGACCAGAAAAAGGAATTAGTTCAAAATATTATTTAAAAATTTTAGGAAAAAAATCAAAATTTAATTTTTCAATAAATGATAAAATCAAAATATAATAAGAAAAAAATTTGTATAATTTCATCTTCTAGAGCTGAATTAGGCCAATTGTCAGGTCTCATTAAATTATTTCAAAAAAGTAAATTTTTTAAAACTGATTTAGTATTAACTGGACTTCATTTAAATAAATTTTCAAAATATTCTTATAAAGAGGCTTTACAGTATGATTTAAAAGTTTCAAAAAAAATTAATATAAAAATGAAGAAGTTTAAAAAAACTGATATCAGCATATATTTTTCTTATTTTTCACAAAAATTTGCGAATTATTTTGCAAAAAATAAGCCAGAAATATTATTAATTTTAGGAGATAGGTACGAGACTTTAGCTATAGTATCAGCAGCATATTTGCAAAATATACCAATTGTACATCTTCATGGTGGAGAAATAACTTCAGGTTCTAAAGATGACTCGATCAGACATGCCATAACAAAATTATCAAATTTCCATTTTGTAGCAAATGAAACTTTTAAAAAAAGATTGATAAAGATGGGTGAACAACCAAAAAATATTTTTACTTCTGGAATGCCTGGTTTAACAAACATTAAAAGAATTGATTATTACTCAAAAAAAAATTTAATAGATAAACTTAATATTAATTTTAATAAAAAAAATATAATAGTAACATTACACCCTGAATTCGATAAAAATAGCACATTAAAAGTATCAAATCATTTATTTTCTGTTTTAAAATCTTTGAAAAATACTAATAAATTTATTTGTTCACCAAATGCAGATGCTTACAGTGATATTATTAGGCTAAAAATAAAAAAATTTCTTAAAGAAGATAAAAATTCATATTATTTTGAAAATTTGGGTACTAAAAATTATTTATCATTAGCTAAATTATGCAATTTTACTATTGGAAATTCTTCTAGCGGTATAACCGAGATGCCTTATATTGGTATTCCTTCAATAAACCTTGGAATGAGACAGATGGGGAGGCCTTTTGCTAAAAGTGTTATTTCAGTCGGAATGAATAAAAAAAAAATTAAAATATCTGTAAGTAAAATATTAAACAATAAATTTCATTTTTCTAGAAAACAGAAACTTTACTATTTTGAAAGAAATTCAAATGAGTATATATACAAGACTATTAAAAATATTAATTTTAAAAATATTAGCTTTAAAATTTTTAGGGATTTATGAAAACAAAAAACTCTTTAGAAAGTGATTTTAAAGCAAGAAATTTATGGTCTAATAATAGGTCAAGTGCAATTTTTCCAATTTTATTTAAAAAAAAAGATAATGACTTAATAATAAATTTTTTTAATTATTTTAAATATAAAAATAACATAAAAAATATTAAGGCTGTATTTTCAATTTTTGATAAAAATGGAAATTTGTGTAGTAAAATGACCTACAGAAATTTTAAAGAAAATAACACTTTTTCTGCAAGATCTTTAATTGAACAAATTTTTTTTGAAGGAATGTTGCTAGTTGAATTCATTTCTAAAGAAAATCTAAGATTTCCTTTTCCAGCTATATCATGCTTTTTTAAATCAAAAAATTTATTTAGTGTAGTTCATTCAGCTGGAAGAATTTTTAACAAAAATGAATTAAATGTTAAAAAAAAGTATAAAGAAACTAACTGGATATGTAAATTTAAAAAAAATATATCTCCTTTTTTTCACTACTTTAATGGAAATATTGAAAAAAAAATAAAATTAAAAATAAATATACATGATAATGAAGGTCGTCTCAAATTATCAAAGTTTGTAATAAAAAAATTTAAACCATTCGCATCTAAAATTTTTTTCATAGATGAAATTTTTCAGTTAGAAAATATAAAAAAAAATTATTTTATAAGTGTTGAAAGTTCCAATAATAATATTTTTCCAAGAATGATAGCTGGAAATTTTTTTAAGAAATTCGATCATATAGAAGCAACACATACTTTTTCATGGCAAGAGAAAGTGGATTATTGTCCTGAAAAAATAGTAGATATACCAGTTTCGTTGTTAAATATTTCTAATTTTCATAAACTTAAAATAAAAGTAAATAATTTTCCAACAAATTGTAAATCAGTCTTTAAATATAATTATAGATCGCAAAAACATAACGAGTCAAAACTAAGTCGTTTATTAAGTTTTAATAAAAAAAATAAATTTTTTTCAAAAGATATTTTAATAGATGATTCAGAAAAATTAAAAACCATATATTTTTATGGAAAAAAGTTTCCCTCTAGATTTAATACAAGTTTTATTTATAAAATTAAAAATAGTAATTCAGATTTCTCAACCGATATAGCTACAGGCGCAAAAAGTATTATAACACCTGAAAAATATAGTCATTGGGGACATGGAATTTTGGGTCATGGTTACGATACAGTAATTATGATCAGGAATACAAAACATGACCTTCTTTGTGAAGACACAGAATTAAATTTAAATATTTTTGGTTTTAATAAATTAAATCAGACTTTTAAGTTAAAGATAAAAAAAGATTCGTCTCAAAATGTAGTTATTGGAAATTTAAATAAGACTTTAAAGAATTTAAAAAAGAATAAAAAAGAAACTATATTTACGTGGTTTATTAAAGCTAAAAAACCAACTCTTGATACAATTTGGGTTTCTTATAATAAAAATAATTCATGTGTTTTGGGAGATCATGGTTTCTAAGAATATAATATAAAATGAAAAAAAAATTTTTAAAATATTCATCAAATGAAACAAACATATGGGAGGCAGAAAATATTTTTTATTTACTCTCAAAAGTAAACAGATTAATCCAAGTGATAAATTTATATGAAATTTATAAAAAAATTTCAAATTTAGAGGGAGATATATTGGAATGTGGTGTATTTAAAGGCTCTTCATTAATTAAATTAATGACTTTTCGAAAAATTTTGGGAGAGGAAAAAAAAAGAGCAATTTATGGTTTTGATGTATTTGGTAAGTTTCCTGAGCCCAAATTAAAAGGAGATAAAAAATTTTTGAAAAATTGGGAGAATAAGGTAGAAAAAATTCTTTCTTTAGAGGAATTAAATTATCATTTAAAAAAAAAAAAATTTTAAAAATTTTAAATTAATAAAAGGCAACATTATAAACACAATACCAAAATTCCTTACTAGAAAAAAAAATTTAAAAATTTCACTTTTACACCTAGATATGGATATTTATGAGGGAACTAGTTTTGCCTTAAATAAACTATTCAGTAGAGTTGTCAAAAACGGAATAATTGTAATTGACGACTATAAAACAGTTCATGGGGCCACAAAAGCAGTAGATGAATTTTTAAAAAAAAATCCAAAATGTACAATCAAAAAAGTTAAAAATTATAAAAAACCTAGTATTATAATTAAAAAATTTTAATGGTATTAAAATTATAAAATGAATAATAAAAAACTTTAATCTTATGAAAATTTTTATCTCAGGTAGTTCAGGATTTATTGGCTCACATTTAACAGAACATTTTGCCAGAAAGGGTTATAATGTAGTTGCTTTTGATAGGTATAATATAAATAATGATTATGGTTGGCTTGAAAAGACAAAGTTCAAAAAAAAAATAAATTTTATTCTTGGCGATATTAGAGATTACGACTCAGTCTACAAATCTATGAAAGGTTGTGATATTGCCATACATCTGGCAGCGCTTATTGGTATACCTTATTCATATGTATCACCTACTGCATACTTAAAGACAAATGTTGAGGGAACATTTAATATATTGGAGTCAGCAAAAGAATTAAATTTGAAACAGGTAATTATTACTTCTACTAGTGAAGTTTATGGGACTGCAAAGAATTATAATTTGAATGAAGAAGATGTTGTGTCAGCTCAATCGCCTTATGCTGCCTCAAAAATAGCTGCAGATCAATTAGGTTTAAGCTATTTCAAGTCATACAGTTTACCTGTAAAAATCATAAGGCCTTTTAATACTTATGGACCAAGACAATCTTTAAGAGCCATTATACCAACTATTTCTACTCAATTATTAAAAAATAAAAAAAAGATTATAAAAATTGGTAATATTAAAGCTACAAGAGATTTTACCTATGTTCATGATTTATGCGAAGCATATGAAAGTGTTCTTAAGTGTAAAAAATTAGTTGGTCAAATAGTAAATGTTGGAACTAATACGGAATTTTCAATTTTAGAAATCACAGATAAAATTTCTAAAATTCTTAATATTAGAAAGTTTAAATATAAAATTGAAAAAAAAAGAGTAAGACCAAATAAAAGTGAAGTTTTTAGACTTAGGTGTAATAATAGAAAATTAAAAAAATTAACAAATTGGAAACCAAAGTATTCAATAAATAAAGGCTTACGTGAATTAATAGAATGGCTATTAGATGAGGAAAATATTAAAAATTACAAAATAAATAAATATAATATTTAAATGAAAATTTTTTGGTGTAAAAAATGTGTAGTTGCATCTACCAGACCCCGAGTTACTTTTGACTCAGATGGTGTTTGTTCAGCATGTCAATGGGCTGAGGAAAAGAAGAAAATCAATTGGGATGAAAGACAAAAACAATTAGATAAATTGCTATCCTCTCAAAAGTCAAATACTAACTTTAAATGTATAACTGCTGTAAGTGGTGGTAAAGATGGATCATATATAAGCCACAGTTTAAAAACTAAAAAAAATATTAAACCATTAGCAGTCACTATAAGACCACCTTTAGAGCAAGAAATTGGGAAAAAAAATATAGTAAACTTTGTTAATAGTGGATTTCAACACATTCATGTTACACCAGATGTATCGGCAATGCAAAAATTAGATAAATTAGGATTTACTCAATTGGGTCATCCTTATTATGGATGGTTAATATCTGTTCACACTGCTGTGATAAGAATTGCAAATGAATTTAATATAAATTTAATTTTTTATTCTGAGGATGGTGAAGTTGAGTATGGTGGTGATGCAAAATTCAAAAATAATGGCTTATATAATATTGATTACCAACAATCTAATTACTTAGAGGGTAATTATAAGAGAATAATGGAAATGGCTAATCTTAGTAAAGAAAGTGCTTATTGGTTTACGTATCCTGATAAAGATGAACTTAAAAATAACAAAATTCAACTAACACACTGGAGTTATTATGAACCTTGGGATCCATATCGAAATTATGAAGTTGCAAAAAAGGAATGTGGACTTGAGGAAAATGAAACCTTCAATGAAGGAACTTATACAAATTTTGGTCAGACAGACCAAAAACTATACTTTCTTCATGTATATTTAATGTATTTAAAATTTGGTTTCGGAAGAGCAACTATGGATGCTGGTATTGATGTAAGAAGAGGAGCAATGACAAGGGAGCAAGCAGTCCAGCTTGTAAAAATGTATGATGATTGCCATCCTGAGGACTACTATGATGAATATTGTGATTACTATAAAATGAAAAAAAGTGATTTTATTGATGTTATCGATAAATTTGCAAATAAAGATCTATTTGAAAAGAAAAATAGATGGGAACCTAAGTTTGAAATTAAATAAAAATATTTTTTTTATTAAATAAGAATTTTACAATCTCCAGATCAAGTTTTGTATCAATGTCAAAAGATTTATATTGTGGCATTAAATAAATACCTGTTTTTTTTGTAAATAATGAATTATTTTTCAAAAGCACATTTCTTTTCCAAATGCTGATAGCTGCATTCATGTCATATACCCTAGGAGTTTCCTGCCGACTTGTAAAAAAGGCTGATTTTTTTTTTATTGGAGTTATTTTATTATTTTTAATTTCTATACAGTTATAGTATGGGTTTTTTCTACAATCAGTAACTGAAAACAATGTGCTATAATTTCCATTAATAAATTTCTTTAAAGCTTCAATAATATCTTTTTTAGTTTTAAGTGGAGCTGTGACATCTAAATCAACAATTATATCAAATTTTTTTTTTTTTTATTTTTTCAATTTTTAATAGAGCATGTCTAATGGCAGGGATTTTAGCTGAATTATCTCTAGAAAATTTTTTTGGTCTAAGTATAGTGTTTTGAATTTTATAATATTTTCCAATTTCTATTATTTTCTTACTGTCACTTGATATAATAATTTCATCAAAGTTTTTAATTTCTTTTGCAACATTAATTGTATGATAGATTAAAGGTTTTTTATTTACTGGTATTAAGTTTTTATTTTTAACACCTTTAGACCCCCCCCTAGCACAAATTGTACATAAAATATTCATTTCAGTTTATTTACTTGTTTAATAGTTTTTAAAACTTTTAGACCCTCAGCATATGAGGCGGCATAAATATTTTTTTTGGTAAGTAAAGAATATATTTGTTTTTCAAAGGTTTTAGAAAATTTTTTTTCTTTCCAAGTTTTTGAAATATTTTTACCATTTTTTTCAATAGTCATTCTTTTATTAATCAGATCTGCTTTAAGATTTATTTTTTTCCCACTGATATTTATTGTTCTATTATCTATTTTAGAATAATAATTTAAATGCAATATAATTTGTTTAACGTTTTTAGATGATCCGTAAACTAAAAGATTATCATCTGATTTTATTTTAAGATTAGATATTTTATTGTTGATTGCATATTTAATCTTAATATCTCCAAAGAACCAAAGTAAATAGTCTATTTCATGACTTAAATCTAGTAAAACACCTCCACCTAATTTTTTATTTGCACTATATGATTTTTGATAATTTCGTTTTCTCCAATAAGGTAAGTATGAATTACAAAATACTTCCACTGACCAAATTTTTTGATTCTTTGTGAGTTTTTTAATTTCTCGAATCATCGGATCATATCTTAAGTTGTACCCAACAAGTACTTTGTTATTTAATACTATACTTTGCTCTTTATCAAATATTGGTTTTTCTACGAGAATAATTTTTTTTTTTATTAAATTATTTATTTTTTTTAAGTACGCATAGTGATTACTTGTTGAACTGCAAATAATTGTTATATCTGGATTAAATTTAACTATTTGCTTATCTTCTTTATAAAGATTATTTTTTATTTTTTGAGAAGAGTAATATTTAATAGTTATATTTGAGTTTATTTTCCTAATTATATCTGAGTATTTTTGGGCCATGTTTCCATAACCCATAATCAATATTTTTTTTTTCATTTAGAATTTTTTTAAAGTTTTTTCTAGTTCATTCCATTGACCAACATCAAACCAGCTTTCATCTTTTGTAAAAAAAACACCTATTTTTTTATTTTTTGATTTAGCCAACTTAATAAGCTGAGTGAAATCATATTTTTTTTTTTTAGGTATTAGTTTAATTATATTTTTTTTTACAATATAAACACCCACGTTTGTTAAAAATTCAAGTTTTGGTTTTTCATGTATTTGCTCAAATTTTCCATCTTCAGAAATTTTACAAACACCGTAGGGTATTTGATAAGATGCCCCTGAAGTTAATAATGTGATATCAAAATTATTTCTTTGATGGAATTGATACATTTTGAAAAAATCAACATCTGTTATTACATCGCAATTTGTTACAAATACATCTTTAGCTTTGATATTTTTTAAATTAGATAAACTGCCAACAGTTCCTAAAGGTTTTTTTTCCTCTAAAAACGTAACTTCATAGGTTGGTCCAAGCTCTTTAAAAAAAGCTTTTAATATTTCAGATTTATAGTTTACAGAAATTATAAATTTTTTTAAATCATGACGATAAAAAGAATTAATAATTTTTTCTATTACTGTTTGTTTTTGAATTGGCAACAAAGGCTTTGGTAAAACATCAGTGAATGGTTTTAATCTTGTACCTTTGCCTCCAGCCATAATAACACAAAGTATATTTTGAGAAAATTTATTGATTTTTAATTTTTTGAGACTTTTTGTTTTTTTTAAAGTCAGAACATTAATTAATTGAGAATTTTTTTTATTTACAACAGGTATAAACGTCAAACCCTTTGAATAAAAAAGTCTGTCTATATCTTTCTTTAAATATTCTCCATCAACTAAGTAATCAGGTTTTTTATTATAAATATTTGAAACTTTATTATTAAGATTAAAATTTTTGAGTAATGAATTCCTCAGATCGCCATCAGTCAAGGTTCCTAAAAGTTTATTATTTTGATTTACAACAACTAAACCTTTTATTCCATTTTTTTTAATTCTATTAAAAGAAAACTTAATAGTTTGATTTGGTAAAATTTTAAATAATTTCATATCAAGGTCTAATCAAATTTTGCTATATTTATTCCATCTTCTACTAATTTTGTTCTAACACTATTTAGTCCTGATCCCAGAAAATTAAACAAATTAGCAGAAACTACACCAGATATATAATTAATTTTCAGTCCTTGAGCAAAATGCTCTGGTTTTCCAGCTCCACCCATTAATAAAATAGGCTTATTGTAATTTTTATTAATTAACTTTGTTATATCTAAATCTAATCCCGCTCCGTTACCATCATTATTAATTGAGTTTAGTATAATTTCTCCACAGTTCATATTTTCTAAGTTTTTTAAATGATCTATAAATTTTATTTTCTCCAATTTTGTGCCACATTGTGAATAAAGTTCAATTTTTTCAAAGTTTTTTTTATAGTCTACACCAATTGAGATTGATTGAGATCCATAGTAATTTGAAATTTTTTCCACTAATTTAAAATCCTCATAAACATTACTATTAAGTAAAATTTTATCAGCACCGCTATTAAAAAAGTTTTTTGATATTTCATATGAGGATATGCGTCCACCTAACGTGATTGGAATAAAAATATTTTTCCTTAATTTTTCAATCATTTTAAAATAATCAATAAAATCCTTATATTCTGGATTTTTTTTAACTAAAATAATCATTAGTTCGTCTACATTTGCTGTACTTAAGCCGAATCCAAAATTGTTATTGAGCCAATCAAGATTACCAACTTTTTGCAATTTAAAGTTTCTACTTAAGTAAAAATTATTTTCCATAAAATATAAACAATAAATTATTCTTTTAAAATTATTCATTATAAATCACAAAAATTTTTAAGAAGTGTTAAACCTTTTTTATGACTCTTTTCAGGGTGAAATTGAGAGCCATAAACATTTTTATTTTCTATAAATGAAATAAATTTTTCACCATAAGTTGTTTCTCCTGTTATATAATTTTCTAAAGTATCTTTTATACGATATGAATGTACAAAATAAAAAAAAGATTCATCTGTTATATCTTCCCAAATTTTGGATTTATTTATTTTTACTTTATTAAAGCCAATGTGCGGAAGTTGAAGTTTTGTATCTGAATTATAAAAAAATTTTTCACATTTTCCCTCAAAAAAACATAAACCATCTATATCTTCATTATTTTTTTCATTTTTGCCTTTTTTAAATAATAATTGCATTCCCAAACAAATTCCAAAAAGATAATTACCTTTATTTACGTATTTTTTTAATGAATCGATCCAACCATTTTCTTTTAAAGATTTTATACCTGACTCAAAGGAACCAACTCCTGGTAAAATTAAATGGGATGCATTTTTTAAGTCTTCTGAATTATCACATACTTTTACATCATATCCAATAAATTCAATTGCATTTTTTACAGAAGTAATATTACCAAAACCATAGTTTACAATATGGATTTTTTTTTTGTTAATATTTTTTTTAGTTATATTCATAATTTTATCTTTTAATAAATTTATTTCACAAAATTAATTTCAAATAGGTTATCAGTTAGTTTAATAATACTTATTTTTCTTTTTAGATTTAGTACCTTACAAAAAAAATTAATGTAGGTACTTATATTTGACTTACTAAAATTTTTCCCAATTTTTCTTTGAGATCCTTTTTTAAAAAAATCTCTTTCTTTTATAATCCCAACATACGCTAACAAATTATAAATTAATTTTTTAAATGAATAAAATTTGACTTCAAAATTATTGTAAAGTTTAAATTTGTTATTTTTTAAATTTGGTGAAATTTTTAGTTTCTCAATTTGATCAATAATTATTTCAGATGAAAATTTTTTTTTAATATTAAGAAGATTATGAATTAAATTATTTTTTTTATTACTTTTTTTGCTGTTATCAATCCATTTCTTTAATGCATTAATTGAATTTATTTTTTCACTTTCTCTATAAAGTGAAGGTCTAAAGTCAGATGTTTTTTTGAACCCATTTGTTATGCCAATGTATGCTGTTCTTTTTTTAAATATTAAAGATTGAAAACCAGTTGTGCATCCCCTGTGCATAACTCCTTTTGAAGCAATTATCATTGATGCAACATCGTATTTTGGAAATTCAATAGTTATATTTGGGTTTATCTTTTTTACTTTTTTCCACTCTATTAAATTTTCTGCAGGGTGGGGTCTAATAACAATTTTTGTTAGTTTGTGTATAAATTTTAGAGACTTTATGAAACTTTTGAAATTATTGAAGTCTGTAATATTAAAAAAAGGTAAAACATCATTTAAAATTTTTTTGTTTTTTGTGTGTTTTTTTAAGAATTTGTATTGATTATTTCGATCTTCATTGGACAAGAGGCCAAAATCAGAATTAAATAAATAATACGTTCCGAATTTTTTTCTTAATTGAGAAACTTCTCTAGAATATAAACCTCTAAATTTGGATTTATACAAATCAAATCTAGGCCATCCAGATGCAATAACTTTATTTTTTTTTAGATTTAAACTTTTAATAAAATTTTTCTTGATAGTTTTATTAATACAAAAAAATATATCAAAATTTTTGAAATCATATGAATATCTTGATTTAATCATATTTTTATAATATTTATCAGAAAACCCGGGAGTTATTTCCTGATCTAAGGAAACTAATTTTTCACATTTTTTTTTAATTAGTTTGTGAGTTTCTTTATCCAAATTCCCTTTTGTAATGAATACGCCTTCTTTATTTTTTTTTAAAATAAATAGTTTTTTTAAAGAATATAAATCTCCCAAATGAACTCTAAAATTTTTTTTTAAAGCAAAAATTGATAAAAATATTTGTGAAGGTAATTCTCTACTTAAAACTTCTATATGGATATAAATATTTTTTTTTAGCATTATTAAGTTATACGTTTTTCAAAAAAAAAGTTTGGACTAAACAATAGTCCAACCCCCATCAACTAACAAATTAACTCCAGTGATATATTTAGAGGCATCTGAAGATAGAAATATTGTTGCTGATGCAACATCTTCTTTTGTACAAAATTTTTTTAGTGGACTATGATTTATATAATTTTTTTGAAACTTTTTATCCCAGTATTTTATTAATTTTCCCTCTCTCTTCACAATTCCACTTGGGCAAATACTATTTATTCTAATTCCATATTTACCGTAATAAGATGCCATTTGTTTGGTTAACATATTAATAGATCCTTTGATGACAGGATAAGTAAAATTATTAGAAAGTTTAGAGTTCTGATAAAAGTTCATATCTTGTGCTACAATTCCATATATTGAAGATAGTAAAACTAAGCAGCCATTCAACTTTTCTTTTTTAAGAAAGTCTGCAAACTTTTTAGCAATTAAAACATATGAATTAAGATGAAGATCTATATTTTGTTTATAACTTTTATCAGTTAATTTTTCGAAGGTATTCTTAGCCCAATCACTGGTTGACGGATAACTAGTATTGACTAAGATTGTAGGAGAACCATATTTTTTTTTTATTTGATTTAATTTAATTTTAAAATCAATATCTTTTACATTAAAATACTCATATTTAATATTCTTAGAATTTGTTGATCTTTTAATATCTAAATTTATAACTTTAGAACCAACCTGAGATAATGCTTGGCATATTTCTTTTCCAATTAAACCACTTCCCCCAATTACAATAGAAATTTTATTTCTAAGTTTAAAGTTATCTAGATAATTTTTTTTTTTATTCATTTTTAATTTTTTTTGGTTTTTAAAATTTTTTGTTATTTTGAATTTTTAATTTCTTTCTTAAGCTCATCATATTGAATCATAATTCTTTTCATAAATTTAATAGTTAATTTTGTTTTTTGAGCTATTCCTTCAGGAGTTAATATATAAATATAATTAATTTTATTTTTATTTTTATTAAAATTGTTTATTTTAATTAAACCTTTTTTTTTAGTGCTTTTAAGCAATAGTTTAATTTTCCCAAACTAAAGCCCATGCTTTTAGCCATCTCTCTTTGAGATAGGTTATTTTTAGCGTCAATTTTTCTTAGTAAGTTAAATAAGTCGTTATTTTTTTCCATTGTTCAAGATATGAACATATAGTTCAAATATTGAACAGTCAATATTTAAAGTAGATACCATAATGTCAAATTAATTGAATACGCAAGCTTTTATCTAGCAAAATAAATTCCTTGATAGAAAATTATTTTAAAAAATAATATAAGTTTCATTGTTTTAGATAAATAACTATTTGTTTTGCATGAAAAAAATAATCATTCTTGGAGGTGCTGGTTTTATAGGTAGTCATTTATGTGACTTGTTACTCAAAAAAAAATATAAGGTAGTTGTAATAGACAATTTATCAACAGGAAGATTGTCAAATTTATCACATATAAAAAATAAGATTAAATTTATTAAAGCAGATATTTCAAGACAAGGTAATTGGCAAAATAATTTTAAAAATACAAAATATGTTTTTCATTTAGCAGCATTAGCAGATATAGTACCAAGTATTGAAAATCCAAAAAAATATTTTGAAGCAAATGTTACTGGAACTTTAAATATACTAGAGGCAGTCAAAAAATATAAAGTAAAGAAAATAATATATGCTGCATCATCATCTTGTTATGGTATCCCAAATATTTATCCAACAAGTGAAAAAGAAAAAATTGATAATAGATATCCTTATGCATTAACAAAATATTTGGGAGAAGAGATTTTAATCAATTGGTCAAAAATATATAAAATAAAATTTATCTCTCTAAGATTATTCAATGTCTATGGTACAAGGTCTAGAACATCAGGAACTTATGGAGCTATGTTTGGTGTCTTTTTGAGTCAGAAAATAAATGAAAAGCCATTTACAGTAGTTGGAGATGGAAAACAAAAAAGAGATTTTACATATGTAACTGATGTTGTAAGTGCTTTTTATAAATCTGCTGTGTCTAAAGTCGAAAATCAAATCTTGAATGTAGGATCAGGTAATTGTGTTTCTGTTAATAGAATTGTGGAAATTTTAAAAGGTCCAAGAGTAAAAATACCTAAAAGACCAGGTGAACCCGATACAACTTATGCTAATATAAAAAAAATTAAATTATTATTGAATTGGAAGCCCAAAATTAAAATAGAGGATGGTATTAAATTATTATTAAAAGATATAGAGTATTGGAAAAAAGCTCCAGTATGGAATCCTAAGAATATAAAAATTGCCACAAAAACTTGGTTTAAATATTTAAAATGAAAAATTTATATAATCAAAACTTAATTAAAAAAATTAAAATTCTTAAATCAAAAAAAAAAAAGATAGTTTTGTGCCATGGTGTTTTTGACTTGGTACATATTGGTCATTTATCTCATTTCAGATCAGCAAAAAATCTTGGAGATTTTTTAATTGTTTCTCTGACAAGGTCAAAATTTATAAAGAAAGGTCCTGGTAGACCATTATTCAATGATGAAGAAAGGTATAGTTTTCTCAAGCAAATTAGTATTATTGATGAAGTAATATTTAGTGAAGTACCTTCATCCATTGATGTTTTAGAAATGATAAAACCAGATTTTTATGTCAAAGGTCCTGATTATAAGAATAATTTAGATGATAAAACAAAAAAAATTTATTTAGAAAAAAAAATTGTTAAAAAGTTTGGAGGAAAAATCGCATATACGGATGACCAAACATTTAGTTCTTCAAATATTATTAACTCACAAAATTTAATATTTAATAACGTTCAGTCAAAATTTCTAAGTAATTTAAAAAAAAAATATAGTTACTCAGATATTTGGAACATTTTGAAAAAATTTAAAAAATTAAAAATTTTAGTTATAGGAGAATTGATAATAGACAAATATTGTTTTGGTGATGTAATCGGAAAAGCTGGAAAAGAGCCACATTTAGTTTTAAATGAAAAATTCACCGAATATTATCTTGGTGGATCTGCTGCAATCGCAAGACATTTATCAACATTTGTTAAAAGTATAGGCATTATTTCTCCATTTGGTAAAGAGTCAAATTATAGCAGACTAATTTCAAAAACATTTAATTCAAATATAAAAAAAATATTTTTTAAACCCTATAATAATTTTAAAACAATTACCAAAACAAGACTTGTAGATATTATTTCAAATTATAAATTATTTGGCTCATATATTTTACCCACTCAAAATTATTCTTTATTTGAAAATAAAGTCTCTAAACTGATAAAGTCAAAAATTAAAAATGTAGATATGATTATTATTTGCGATTATGGCCATCATTTTATATCTAATAAAATTGCCAAAACTATAGGAAATTTAAGAAAATTTATTTCTCTAAATGCTCAAACAAATGCAAGTAATATTGGTTACCACACAATCAATAAGTATTCTAACATTAATCTTTTAGTTATAAATGAAAGTGAGTTGAGACAGGAGATGCGTGACAATATTAGTAACATAGAAATTTTATCTAAAAAATTGATTAAAGAAAAAAAAATTAAAAATTTAGTTGTTACGCAAGGAAAAAATGGTGTTTTAATGATTGATAATAAATTTAAAAAAACTTTTTGTCCTGCCTTTGCCAAAAATACTATTGATAAAGTTGGAGCTGGAGATGCTATGCTTGCTATGACGTCTTTGTCAATTAAAATGGGTTTAGATCCAGATTTGACACTTTTGTTAGGATCACTAGCTGCAGCAAATTCTGTAGAGACTATTGGTAATAAAGGCAATATTTCTCTTGAAAAAATAAGTAGATCATTAGAATACATCTTAAAATAAAAAATTTTGAAAAAAATACTTATCATTGGTGGTGCAGGTTATGTTGGCTCAGCTTTGGTGCCTAAATTATTGAGTCAAGAATATAAGGTAATTGTATTCGACTTATTTATTTATGGCGAAGATGTATTAGAAAAACATAAAAATCTTGAGATAATTAAGGGAGATATTAGAGATATTAATCTACTAAATAAATGCCTAGATGATGTTAGTGTTGTAATTCACTTAGCTTGTATTTCAAATGATCCTAGTTTTGAATTAAATCCAAAGTTAGGTAAGTCAATTAATTTAGACTCTTTCAGACCGATTGTTGAGATTTCTAAAAAAAAAAATGTAATAAGATTTATTTATGCCTCTTCATCATCGGTTTATGGAATAAAAAATGTAAAAAATGTAAATGAAAGTTTACCTCTTGAGCCATTAACAGATTACTCAAAATTTAAAGCTGAGTGCGAAAAAATTTTATTAGAATACAAAAGTGATCAATTTGAAACAGTAATAATTAGACCAGCAACAGTCTGTGGTTATGCAAAAAGACAAAGATTAGATGTGGTTGTTAATATTCTGACTAATTTAGCATATAATAAGAAAAAAATTAAAGTATTTGGTGGAGATCAACTAAGACCAAATATTCATATAAAAGACATGGTAAATATTTATTTAGAATTAATTAATGCAGACGCAAATAAAATAAATGGCGAGATATTTAATGCCGGATATCAAAACTTAACAGTAAATGAGATTGCCATGACTGTTAAAAAAGTTCTTGGTGATGATATAGAAATTGAAAAACTTCCATCAGATGACAATCGTTCTTATCATATATCTTCTGAAAAAATTGAAAAGGTTTTAGGTTTTAAATCACAGTTTACAATAGAAGATGCTATAAAAGATCTTAAAGAAGCTTTTGATAGCAATAAATTGAAAAATTCTCTAAAAAATTCGAGTTATTTTAATATAAAAAAAATGCAAGAAATCAATTTACAATAATGAAAGTAAGATATTCATATTTACCTCAACAATTTAGCAATTGTTCAGATCTTTGGTTAGATTTAAAAAAATTTGTATCTACTGGAGATTTTACTCTTGGTAAACCTTTGCTGAAGTTTGAAAAAAAATTTGCAAAGTTAATAGGAACCAAGTACGCCGTAGGAGTAAATTCTGGTACAGATGCTATTAAGCTACCCTTAAAAGCTATAGGTATAAAACCTGGAGATGAAATTATAACTGCAGCAAATACTTTTGTTGCTACAGTTGGAGCAATAACAGAACTTGGTGCTAAGCCAGTCTTTGTAGATTGCGATGATACATTTTGTATGAATGTCGATTTAATTGAAAAAAAAATTAATAAAAAAACTAAAGCAATAGTGCCTGTCCATTTTACAGGGTACATGACAAATATGCCTAAATTGATGAAGATTTCAAAAAAATATAACATACCTGTTGTAGAAGATGCATGCCAGTCTATTTTAGCAAGTATAAATAAAAAAAATTCTGGAACTTGGTCACTAGCTGGATCTTTTTCTTTACATCCTTTGAAGAATATAAATGTTTGGTCAGATGGTGGTGTAATTACTACTAATAACAAAAAACTGTATGAAAAACTTTTACTTCTTAGAAACCATGGACTTAAAGATAGAGACACAGTGAAAATATGTGGTTACAATTCAAGATTAGACACATTTCAAGCAGTCGTTGGAAATTGGCTTTTGCCTAAAGCTAAGAATATTTCAAATCAAAGAATTAAAAATGCAAAATTTTTAGACAAAAAACTCTCAAAAATTAATGGTATAATTATCCCACCGCGTCCAAATAACTATCGTATCGTATATCATCTTTACATAGTTTTTTCTAAAAAGAGAGATCAACTTTATAAATATTGTTTAAAAAAGGGTATTGAAGCTAAGATACATTATCCGATACCGATTTACAGGCAAGAAGCTTATAAATTCCTTAAACATAAAGCAGGAGATTTTAAAGTTTCTGATGATCATGCTAAAAAAATAATTTCTTTTCCATGTGATCAACATTTGAGCCAAAAAGAATTAAATTACATGGTCAAGGTGATAAAAGATTTTTATAGCTGATATGAAAATACCTTATGTTTCTCTATCTTATAAAAAAAAATCTAAAAATAATTTAGTAAAAATTTTTAAAAAAATTTTAGATAAAGGTCAATTTGTTGGTGGAGAAGAAATTTTATTATTTGAAAAAAATATTGCAAAACTTTGTAAAACAAAATTTGCAGTAGCACTTAATAGTGGTACTGACGCATTAACTTTGGCACTACATTTATCTGGAGTAAGAAAAAATGATGAAGTTATTACACCGCCAAACTCATTTATTGCATCAACATCTGTGATAGTTCATCTTGGTGCAAGACCGGTTTTTGTTGATGTTTTGGAAGATCAAAATATCGATCCAGAGAAAATTGAGAAAGCGATTACAAAAAGAACCAGGGCTATTATGCCTGTGCATTTATCTGGTAGAATGGCATGTATGGATAAAATTATGGAAATCGCAAAGAAAAATAAAATCTCTGTTATAGAAGATTCTGCTCAATCCATTGGTTCGATGTTTAAAAATAGGATGTCAGGATCTTTTGGAGATTTTGGGTGTTTTTCAGCCCATCCTTTAAAAAATTTAAATGCTTTAGGTGACTCAGGATTTATTACAACAAACAATCAAAAATTTTATAAAAAGATAAAAAGTCTAAGCAATCATGGAATGGAAAATAGAAATGTGATTAAAAATTTTGGATATGTCTCTAGAATGGATAATTTGCAAGCAGCTATTTTAAATCATAGATTAAAAAATTTAGACAATGTAATTAAAATCAGGAGAAGAAATGCTTCAATATATTTTAAAGAATTAGACAAAAATTTTGTTTTTTTTAATAAAGAAAAAGAAAAAGAGTTTAACACATATCATACTTTTGTTATCCAAGTAGGATCTAGAGACAAATTAAGAAAATTCCTATTAAGCAAAGGGATTGAAACATCAATACATTATCCTGTTCCAATTCATTTACAGCCAGCAGCAAAATTTTTGGGATATAAAAAAGGAGATTTCCCTATTACAGAGCTTCAATCAAAAAAAATTCTTACACTTCCAGTTCATCAAGATCTAAAAAAAACTGATATTTTAAGAATATGCAAAGAAATAAATTTATTTTATAACAAAAAATAATGATAGTAGATTTTAAAAAGTTAGTAGATAAATATGATGAAAATCTTCTTTCAAAACTGAGGGGTTTTGGAGAAGAAGAGTATTTGAAATTTTGGGTTCCAGATTCTGAAAAATTAAAAAGTTTGTATAATTTAATTGATGCATTAGTTGAAAGCGAAACACTTAAAGCCGAAATAATAAATTTGAGTTTAAATAATGATGAGAAAAAAGATTTAGAAAAGTTGACAAATATAGCTATTCAAACAATTGAAGAAAATAATTTAATAATAAATGTAGATAAAAAAAAATATGCTGACTTTAAGAAAAAAAATAAAACTATAATATCAAAAGGTGTAGAGACTAAAAAAAAAAATATCTTATCAAATTTAGAAGATATTAAATATGATGAAAATATAAATCATGAATATGAGGTCATTTTAAATCAAGTTAGCAAATTAAAGTTTGATAAAAAAAAAGAATTTTGAAGATAAAAAATTTTATCTTTATTTTTTAAATCTATCAAATGATATTAGATTGAATTATTATATAGATAATAATGGTAAATTAGTTCATGCTTTTCATAACTCAAAAAAAATTGATAGTAAATCTGCTCTTATTGATCTTCTATGTGAACAAATAATTGATAAAGGTATAGACGAGGTTGCAGATCATGGTGTTATTTACTTAGAATATTATCTTAGATCTAAAGATATAAAAAAAAGAAACTTTGGAATTTTCTTACCACGAAATTCAGGAGGTATTTTCAATGTAATTGAAAAAAATTTAAGAAATTCAAGAGATGACTTTTATAGAAAAAAGGGTTTAGAAATTACTAAAATTAACAAAGAATATAGAGTGATTTCTAATGATTGGGTTGAATTAAGTTTTGAAAAACAAAAAGTAAAAATCGATAATATATTACAGGAAGATATATATAGACAATTCAACATTAGTAGCGATGATATTGTCCTGAATAGAGTTATACAGGGAAATAGACTTGAGTTTATTCTTTCAAATAGTCTCAAGGGTGATTTTGAAGATAACAAATTGTTCAAAATCGAGGAAATTTTTAAAAAAAAAATAGATCCAAGTATTGAGTTGCTTAGTATTGAAGAAAAAGATAGTAATAAATTAAGACTTAGTAATGCACCAAAGGCAGTATAAATTATGGATGAGCATAAAGAACTCATATTAGATGGTACAAAGATAAATTGGCATCTTGAAAGGGTGCAAGCATGGGAAAGGGGCGAAAGAATTGCACCAATTACTATTGATATGGCATTAACAAGAGCATGTAATTACTCATGCCATTTTTGTTATGCTATGTTCCAAGAGAATGATAGAAAAAAAATTACAAAAGAAGTAATATTTAATTTTTTAGAGGATTGTGCTGAAATAGGTGTTAAGGGCATAAGTTTTGTTTCAGATGGTGAGAGTACAATTTCTCCAGTTTTTATAGATGCATGTAAAAAAGGTCACGAATTAGGAATTTCAATGGCTGTAGGTACAAATGCTTTTGTCTTAACAAAAAATAGATTAGAGGAATTGTTGCCTTATTTAACTTATCTTAGAGTGAATTTTTCTGCAGGTGAAAAAAAAAGGTATGCAGAAATTATGGGAGTAAAAGAGTCTGCGTTTGATAGAGTTTGTCAAAATATAAAAGATATGATGGAAATTAAAAAAAGAGACAATCTATCTGTTACAGTTGGAATGCAAATGGTGCTTATGCCAGAGGATGGAGATCAAATAATTCCCTTAGCAAAATTAGGTAAAGAATTGAGACCTGATTATGCAATTATCAAGCATTGTTCGGATAATGAAGATGGTGGTCTTGGTGTTGATTATAGTGCTTATGAAAAATTATATAGCCGATTAAAAGAAGCAGAAAGTTATTCAGATGATGAATACAAATGTGTAATTAAGTGGTCAAAAATTAAAGATCAAGGAAATAATGGGAGAAGTTATCAAAGATGCTATGGAACCCCATTTTTTTTACAAATGTCTGGATCAGGAATGGTAGCTCCATGTGGTTCATTATTTAATGAAAAATATAAAAAATTTCACATTGGAAATATATGTGATAAAAGATTTAAGGATATTTGGGCATCAGATAAATATTGGGAAGTAATGAATTATTTAGCCTCACCAAATTTTAATGCTCAAAAAATGTGCGCATCATTATGTTTGCAGCACAAAGTTAATGAAACTTTAGACAATCATTTAAAAGGTAAAGCAAAATTAAAAAAACCCAATTCCTCTCCACCAGATCACATTAATTTTATATAATTTCGATGAAGGTATCAGATTTAGTTGTTAAGTTTTTTGAGGATCATAATTTTAGATATGTTTTTGGTGTAACTGGTGGTGGTGCTATGCACCTTAATGACTCATTTGGAAATAGTAAAAAAATAAAGTTTATCATGCAACATCACGAGCAAGCAGCAAGTATGGCGGCGGAGTCGTATGCAAGAACTTCAGGAAAAATTGGACTTTGTAATGTAACAACTGGTCCAGGAGGAACAAATGCAATAACAGGTGTTGTAGGAGCTTGGATAGACTCTATCCCAATGGTTATTATTTCTGGACAAGTTGCAAGAAAAGATATGATAAATAAAACAAATACAAGGCAAATAGGTGTTCAGGAATTAAATATATTAGATGTTGTAAGTCCTATCGTTAAATATAAAGCAATAATAAAAAATGAAAATAATATACTTTACGAACTTCAGAAAGCCCTATCACTCTGTAGAAGTGGTAGACCAGGTCCCGTTTGGATCGATATACCATTAGATATTCAATCAAAAATAGTTAATCCTAAAAAAATTAAAAAATTCAAAAATCAAAAAATTAATAAAACAGTAAATAATTTTGACTTTATTAAATTAAAAAATCTTATTAAAAAATCTTCCAGACCTTCAATTGTTATAGGTAACGGGATACATATAAGTAATTCCTCAAAAATTTTACGACAAGTGATTAATAAATTACCCTTTCCAATATTAAGTAGCTGGAATGCGTCAGACTTAATTGAAACTTCAAATAAAAAATATATTGGACGATTTGGTATTTTTGGAGATAGGGCGGCTAATTTTACAATCCAAAATTCCGATTTAGTAATTGTTCTTGGTTCAAGATTGTCTCAACCACAGAGAGGTTATAATGATAATTTGTTTATTCCTTCTGGAAAAATAATCATGGTGGACATAGATAAAAATGAAATCAATAAATTTAATAAAAAAATTGCTTTAGCAATAAAAATGGATCTAAATTTATTTTTAAATAAATTTAATAAATTTTTAAAAAATAATGAGTTCCCTAAAAAAAAATATGAAGAATGGTTAAATTTTTCTCGAACACAAAAAATTAAATACAATGTTCATAAAGAAAATCATAAAAATTTTGGAAAAGTAAATTCTTTCACATTTATAAAGACTTTAAGCAAACTAACTAAATCAAATACAAATATAGTTACAGATATGGGAACGAGTTTTACTTGTACAATGCAAAGTATGTCTTTAAAAAAAAATCAAAGATTATTTACTTCTTCAGGTTTAGCTGCAATGGGCTGGGGTATACCAGGATCTATAGGATCTTATTTTGCCGATAAGAAAAAAAAAATAATCTGCATAGCAGGAGATGGTGGAGCTATGTTTAATATTCAAGAGTTACAGACTATAATACACCACAAAATACCTGTTAAAATTTTTATTTTATTCAATAATGGCTATTTAACGATGAAATTAATGCAAAAGAAAAATTTTAAAAAATACGTTGGTTCGGATCCAATTTCGGGAATATCTTGTCCTAATTTTATAAAGATAGGAAAAGCCTTCGGTATAAAATCTTTGCGTATAAAAAATTCAAAAAACTTAAATCAAAAAATAAAAAAAATATTAAATTTTAAAGGACCCTCAATATGCCAAATTGATATGCCTGATTTACAACCATTAATACCAAGACTTCAAACGAAAATGAACTCAGATGGAAAATTTGTTCCAACCCCAATTGACAATTTATATCCTTTTCTTAATGAAAATGAATATTATTCAAATGTAAAATATAAAATAAATAAATCTAAAGATAATAAAAATTAATTTTTTTTTTTATCAACTTGCATTACTAAAAGTTTTTTAGTTTGATTAAAATTTTTTAAAAGAATATCTAATGTTTCTGTTTTAATGATCTCACCATAAGAAATTATTTTTTGATTACTTTTGTTCGTAATACTTCCATCAAGAATAGCTGTTGTTGAATTTTTTTTATAGTTTTTAATTTGTTTTGAATTATTTATATACTTTAAAGTTATTTTAATATTTTGAAAATTGTATATAGCTTTAGAATTTTTTTTTGGCTTTTTAAAAATTAATTGATTTTCATTTATTTTTTTTAAAAAATTTTTACCTTCATAGGGTTTAGCGCTTCTGCCATATTTATCTTTAAATCTTATTACATCCATCTTCTTATAAGGAGTCTCTAGCTCCAATATAAATAATTTTTTTTTTTTAGAAGGGTTCTTTAATTTATGAAATAAACCAGGTCTGAAAATAAGCCTAGAATTTGGACCATAATCAAAAGTATTCTTTTTATAAATTCCTATTTGAACTTTTGCTTTACTATTTAATATTATAAATCCTGTTTTTTTTTCAGAATGACAATGTAAAGAAGTCTCTTTATTTGGTTTAATTTCAAGTAATGTAAGGCCTATTTTTCCGTTATCTTGATAAATTACATATTCACTTCCCCAAGGCTTGATTACATAACTATTTTCATAATTTTTATTTTTTGTTTGCTTTAACATAATCAATAGCTGCTTTTAGCCATGGAGCCATATCTTTGTAATGCGCTGTAGTGAAAATTCTACTATCTGATACTACTTCTTCATCAATATAATTAGCACCTGCATTTATAATATCATCTTTCATACTATAATATCCAGAAATTTTTTTGCCTTTGATAATTTTTGCAGAAATTAATAATTGAGTACCACTACATATACAGGCAATAGTATTTTTATTATTAAGCTGATAAAAATTTTTAATAAATTTTATTAAGGATATATTTTGTCTAATTTTTTCCATGGCTTTAACACCCCCTGGTAATACTAAAAGATCATAGTCTTCAGGTTTGATTTCATCGATATCTTTGACTTTATGGTCTTTGTTCGGTGGCAAAGTAGTTCCTAAAATTCCATTAGTAGGTTTGCCGCCAACTAAACAAACATCAAGTTTGCATGTTTCCTCTAACAATCTATAATATGGATAAATGAACTCATGATCTTGAGCTAAAGGTCCTGAAATTATCACTGCTTTAAACATAGTTTCTTTATACCTGCAAAATCTATATTATCAATAAAATTTTATTATCTATTTTTTTTAAAAATTTTTTTGGAATTAAATTTTTTTTTTATTACTTGATAATAATGAAAAGATAATGCTGCAAAATCAAAAGGATTGAATTTTTTTTTTTAATTTTTAAAGCTTGAAAAATTTAAAATTTGAACCCTCGTATATTTTTATTTTTAAAGGTAATCTCTTAAGATGAAATACAAAATAAGTTATATTTCTTATCTGGCTAAGATCTGCACTATTAACTTGAAGGCTTATATTTTTCACTTGACTATCTAAATTTATATTAATTTATTCTTTTAACTCTCTTATAATAGCCTTAATTTTACTTTCTTTTTTAAGAATTTTACCTACAAATAGCCCCCAAAAATTTAGAAAATGTATATTTTTTTTATTATCGCTTATTTGAATGAAATATTTACTTTTAAATAATTATTGCACGAACTAATTTGTGATGCTTCATAATATATTCAATTTATAAAAAAAAGCTTTTTTTTGATATTTATAAAATTTTAATCTTTCAAAAAATAATTATTTTTATTTAAATATTCAAAACCTATTTGCGTTAATATACTCCCATGAAGTCTTTGATTATCTCTATCTATTATTTGTAGTGGATAAATTGATAAGAACTTATTATTTAGTAAGTTTTGTTCATAAGAATTTTCCCACTGATTATTAATTTTTTTATACATTTCCTTAGTTGCATCTAAAATTTCCTCACTTGTATTTTCTATTAAATCTACACCCTTATGATCATATTCTTTACCATCAAGAGTCAGGCAAAGTCCGTTATTAATAATATCTTTTAATGATAATTTTTTACCAGTTTTCTTACAATGGTGGTGTTTAAAAATTACAATACTTTTTTTTGACCAGCTTGGCATATATCCTATAGGAACAAAATTAGTTGTTACAGTAGGTTTTCTTGCACACATTGGAATACCTTCGAAACCAGTTGATGTTCCAAGACAAAACTCACAATTAGCTCCTATAAAAATATCCAAGAATTCGTTTCTTAGAGGGCTTGATGCATAATCAAAAAATTTATCGTTATTAAGTTTAAGTTTTTTTTCCACTTTAGCTCCCATTCTAATTACATAGTAGCCTTTTGAAGTTAAAAAATTTATAGCTTTCTTAAAGTTCTCAATATCTGCATTTCTATAATTTGAGAAAGGCTTAAATCCAAAATAGGCATTGTCTCTAACAATTAAACAAACATATGGTTTATTATTAACTCCAATTTTATTCAAAAATTTTTTTCCTTCACTAACTTCATCCTCTGAAAAAATAAGGTTACTTTTCGTTTGATCTAATAAATTAAAAATGTCTCTGTCTCCATTTTGAGAACCACATATATACTTTTTACCTAGTATAAAATTTAAATAGTATAATTCTTTAAAAATTATTTTAGGAGCAATAAAAATATTTCTACCTCTCATTTTAATAAAAAAATTATTTGATACAAAAGCTTCCTTGTAAAAAATATCAAAAATAATTTTACCCGAATTATTTGAATTTAATTTTTTTTCGTTAAGATAATTTTCAATTTCAACAGTAATATGACCCAGCTTATGATTTTTTAATCTTCCAATTCTTATTAAAATAAAAAAGCTAAGAATTCTTTGTATTAAAAAAATTATACTAGCAATAGAAAAATAAATTAAAATATGAAAACTTAAGAGTATTTTTAAAACTTTTTTTAAAAATACTTTTATTCCACCAATCAAAATTTGGTTTTTATGTTTAATATATAATTGTTTTAGGTAAATATTCATTTGATCTAATTTTTTAAAAGCTCACTCGTTGTATAAAGAAGCTCAACTGGTGAATTTTCAGAAAGAATTTTTTTATTAATTTCTTGCCATTTCTTAAATTTATTTTTTTCTGTAATTTTATTAATCAAATAATAATCACTTTTGTTAAAACTAATATTTTTTGATTGAAATAAAAAAATTTCATCATCATTAAATAAAATTGCAAATTTTTTATCAAAAGAATAATTTAAATATAATCTTTGACTATTTTTTTCTAAAAATTTTTTTAGATTCATGTGATCCTAATATAATTATGATTATCCAATCATTATTTTTTATAACAAATTTACTTTAGATATCAAAAAACATTTTTTTGAATAAATATACATTCCTTTTTTTTCGCCAGCAAATATTGATTTTAAAAAAAATTAAATTATTTATCTTTCAAAGATATATTAAATTTTTTATTAAGATTTGAATTTATCTTAATTATAAAAAATTAAATCAACATCACTTTAATAATTGGATTAAAATATGTCAGATTTATATTAATTTGAATTTTTGTTATATGTTGGAATTACTTAATTATTTGATAATGATATGGATATAGCAATCAAATGACTTTCTTGTATATTGCTAAAATAATTTTATTCCTAAGTTTTAAAAATAAATAAAAATAGAAATGCAACCTTTAAAAAATTTTGTAATTATTTTAAGAGAACTACATGAAATAATTAGAGATTATGAAAAAAAATATTTAATCTTAATTTTGTTTATTTTTACAATTCTTTCATCCACTGTAGAGGTTTTAACCATAGGTAGTTTGATCCCTCTTATGAAAGTTCTAATAAATACAGAAACTTACATCAGCGGTGCAAACGATATTTTTAAACAAATAATTACTATTTTGAATGTAACAGATATTAAAAAATTAATAATTATTATTTTTACTATCTTAATTATTTTTTCATATTTATTAAAAATATTATTAATATGGATGAGTGCTGTGGTTACTTATGATATTTCATTATTTTTAAACAATAAAATATTTAAAAATACAATTTCAAAAAATTACACTTACTTTGTTAATTCAAATACAAGTATGTTTCTTTCTAATCAAGAAAAGACAGAGCACGTGCGTGGTACAATTTTTAGTGCAGTCCAATTATTTGTATCCTTAATACTTGCAGGAAGTATAATAATTTTTTTATTTTACTTAAATTTTAAAGTTGCTTTATTAATTTCTATATTTGTTATTTTAAGTTATTCATTTTTTTATACAAATTTAAAAAAAAAATTAATATTTTTAAGCAATGAACATGTATTGACAATTAATGATAGATTTAAATTTTTGATAGAGTCCAGTGAAAATATCAAAGAAATAAAGCTTAGAAACTTAAAAAATTTTTTTATTAATAAATTTAATGAAATTATTTTAAGAATAAAATATCTCAAAATAGTCTCAACATTAATTCATGCAATACCTGGTCAATTGATATTATTATTCGGTACAATTTTTTTATTATCTATAATGTATTATTATTCTGTCTCAGATGAGGGTCTAATAGAAAATGTTCCTTTTATTGCTGCTTTGATACTTGCCGCTCAAAGAATTTTTCCACAAGCACAAAATGTATTTATATCTTTAGCAGGTATAAAAGAATATAGAAATTCTTTGTCTGATATTAAAGCATTATATCCAAAAAAAGATGAAAATATTGATAAATCAAATTCTCTTAAAAACAAAATTATAATAAATAAAAATTTTGAATTAAAAAATATCTATTTTAAACATTCAAATGAAAAAGAGAATCTTTTCGAAGATACAAATATTAAATTTGAAATTAATAAGTTCTACAGTATTAAAGGTCCGTCAGGTACAGGCAAGACATCAATTATAGATGTAATCTGTGGATTACTTCCATCAAAGAGTAAAATGATTGTAGATGGAAACAGCATTAATTTTTTTGAAAATATTAATTGGCAACAAAATATTTCTCATTTACCACAGAACACTTTGTTAACTGATAGTTCTATTTTAGAAAATATAGCTTATGGTGAAAAGATTGATGAAATTGATATAAATAGAGTTCATTCAGCAGCTAAAAAAGCAAATATTTTTGAATTTATTTCAAAATCACCAAATGGATTTCAAACAAAAATTGGAGAAAAAGGAATAAAAATTTCAGGTGGACAAAGGCAAAGAATTTCCATTGCTAAATTATTTTATTTGGATAAAAAAATTTTTATATTAGATGAGTCTACAAATGCTTTAGATAAAGAAAATGAGGAAAAAATTTTCGAATCTCTTAAGAAAAACAATAATGGTAAAATTATAATCGCAATTAATCACAATTTATCAATGCATAAATATTTTGATCATATATATGAAATTAAGGATAAAAAATTTATTTTAATTAAATAAAAATTATATTTTGATAAAAAGGACTGAAAATCGTATATGAAATTAAACTTCGTAAATTTTCCAATTTCTTTTAGTTCCATCAAGCATTCATTTAAACTTTTAATTAAAAATAAGTCACCAATTAGGATATTTCATAATTATTTTTTAAAAAAAATTAAGTTAAAAGGATATACAATTGATTTAGGATGCGGAACACATAGTTCTTACTTTAATTTTATGAAAAATAAGTCAACAAAAGTTTTTTTTGCTGACAAATATAAAAATAAAAATAAAAATCATTTTCAAATAGATTTAGAAAAAAAATTAAAATTTAAAAATAATAAATTTGATAACGTTATTTTGTTCAATGTTTTAGAACATGTTACAAATTATGAATTGCTTATTAACGAAATATTTAGAATTACAAAGAAAAATGGAAAATTAGAACTTTTTGTTCCATTTATGCATAGGTATCATCCAGACCCAGAAGATATATTTAGACCAACACATTTTTATTTAAATTCAATTTTAAAAAAAGCTGGCTTTAAAGTAGAAATATTTCTAATCGGAGTGGGACCATGTGCAGTTGTGTCAGAAATTTCGATTAAATATTTTAAATTTAAAATTTTTAAAATATTTTTTTTTCAGTTATTCTTAATTTTAAATCTGTTAATTAAATTATTTTCTAAAGATTATTATTCTTACTATAATGGTATTCATTGTACCTGTATTAAAAGAAAGTGAAAAAAATATATTATATAGCAGAGATAAACTTACCCTCAAAATCTGCATACTCAATTCATGTTATGAAAATGTGTGATGCTTTTAAAAAAGGAGGACATAGTATTAATTTATTAACTTACAATCACCTTAATAATTCAAATATTTTTAAAAAATATAATTGTGAAAATAAATTTCCAATTTTTGATTTTTTTAAATCAAAAAAAAATTTTTTTTTAAAAAGAATATTCTTTTCGTTAAAAATTTTATTTTATTTTATGTTTATAAATAAGTATGATTTTATAATTTCAAGGAGCGTATTAAGTGCTATTTTTTTATCTATTTTTAAAAGAAATATTTTTCTCGAAATTCATCATGAGTTAAGTGGTTTTACCAAAATATTATTTAACATTACAAAAAAATTTAGTTTTTTTGAAAGTATTATTTTTATCTTTATATCTAAAAATTTGTCAAAACAATTTAAGTTAAAAAATAAAAAATTAATTTTAGATGATGCTGTAAATTTAAATAATTTTTCAATCAATCTTAAAAGAAAAGTCAAAAAAAATTTTACATGTGTTTATACTGGATCTTTTGCAAAAGGAAAGTCTTTAGAAAAAATTATTGAAATATCTAGATGTGTAAAAAAAATAAATTTTGAAATTTATGGAGATTTTATTAATTCTGATTTCAATTTAGAAGATTTAAAAAAATATAAAAATATTATATTTAAAGGTAATTTTACTTATAATAAAATACCAGATATTCTAAGTGGTTATCATGTAGCGTTAATGCCCTATTCTAACAAAGTTTATGTAAGAGCAAAAAATATTGAAACAAGTAAATATATGTCTCCAATGAAAATGTTCGATTATTTGGCTTCAAAAAAAATTATAGTAGCATCTCACCTTAATGTTTACGATCATATTTTAAATAAATCAAATTCAGTGCTTATAAAAAAAAACTCTCCTAGATTATGGGCCAAAAAGATAAATTATATTTTTGCTAATTTAGGAAAATTTAAAAAGATGAAAAATAATGCCTTTAATACAGCAAAAAAATTTACATGGGACATAAGGATTAACAAAATAATTAAATTTCTAGATAAGAAATAATTATAATTATAAAATAAAAATTATTAAATATGAAACAAGCGCCTATATTACTAATGACTTATATACGCCCTCAAAATACAGATTTATTAATCAGATTATTAAGAAAATATAATAAATCAAAAATAATAGTTTTTAATGACGGATTAAAAAATATAAAGCACAAACTTCTACAAAAACAAACTAGAGAAATTATTTTAAAACATAAAAAAAATTCGAATTTAATAACTATTTTTCCAAAAAAAAATTTGACACAAAAAAATAATTTACCTTATGCGCTAAAAAAAGTTTTTAGGAAAAATGATAGAGCAATAATTTTGGAAGATGATTGTATACCTAATAAAAGTTTTTTTAAATTTTGTAATATTTTATTAGAAAAGTATAAGGATGATAGTCGTATATCACAAATTTCAGGTAATAATTTTTTAAATTTTAAATTTTTTAAAAGAAGAAATAATGACAGTTACTTTTTTTCTAATTTCACAAGTTCCTGGGGTTGGGCTACTTGGAAGAAAAAATGGGAAGAAGCTTATGATTTAAATATTAAAATTTGGCCAAAAATAAAAAAAGAACAATGGTTATTAGATTTTTTTCACAATAAAAAATCTGTTAAATTTTGGACTAAAGCCTTTGACAGAAGGTATAAACTATTAGATGACGATTGGGATAGACCCTGGACACTAGCAAACCTTGTAAATAATAGGTTAAATATTTTTCCCAATAAAAACCTTATATCCAACATAGGAGAAGACAAGGCAGCGCTTCATTCTAATCCAAAGAAGTGGAACAAATTAAAACTTGAAAGTATGAAATTTCCATTGAAACACCCTCAGATAATAACATGTGATAGAAATGTAGATAATTTTTTAACAAACGAAGGTTTTAGTATTCCAAAATTTTCATTTAGACTAAAAAATAAAATAAAAAAATTATTTTTTTAAAATTATCTGATTAAATAAAAAATTCTTTTTAAATAATCTTAAATTGTCAATTAAACTTAAATTATTCACATTTATTTGTTTAAGCCCTAATATTTTACACATCTCATTAAAACAATTTTTGTTAAAAATATTTATATGCTCTAGTGGATGAGCACAATCTTTCTGAGGAATATACTTTTTTGATAATTTTTTTTTAAATAGAAATGATGATGGAAACTTATGATACATAATTCCACCATTTAAAAGCTTTGTTTTTAATTCTTTTATTGTCTCTAGTGGAAATGGAATATGTTCTAAAACCTGATTTGAAAAAATTAGATCATATTTTTTATCTATTGTTTTTAAACTCATATAATTATGAACTTTTGTCTCTTCCAAATATTTAGACCTAGAATTTGAAATTTCAACAGTCTCGATGTTAAAATTTTTAGACTTCATAAATCGCGCCCAAAATCCCCAGCCAGCTCCAAATTCTAAAATATTAATTTCGTTATTTTTTTTTCTTACAAGCTTTTCAATAATTTTCGCATCAAATATATACTCTTTAGGTTGTATTGGGTATAACACTTTTTTTTCAAAACTTTGTTGAGAAGATATTAGTTCTTCATAAATAAATAAACTTAACTCTTCATCAGGTATAGTATTTTGATACAGACCTTTACATTTATTACATTCCACTATTTCATAAAATTCAGATATTAATATTTCATGAATTTTTGGATTTTTGTAATAATCATTTAAAAATTTTTTTAAATCAAAAGAATTATATTCTTTTTTATATAATATTTTAAATTGATTGTTGTTACAAAACGGACAAGCTGTTCTTCTGCTAAGTCTCATATTTATTTTATTAATTTGAAATTAAATCCACCAGCTTGGTAAAAGTTTTTTTTTTCAGAAAAGAATTTATCTGCTATAGGATTAAGATGATATTTTTCAAAAGTTTTTTTCCAAAATGAACCAAATAAAATATGCATTGCTGATGAAAGTCGGCCACGAACAGGATAAAGTGTAATTGATCTAAAATCCTTGAAAAGGTAAGCCAATCCATCTTTACTAAATCTATAAAAATCTTGGAAACTTAAATCTTCTGGAGCATGGTAATGATATAAAAAAGGAGCATAACCATAAATAACACCATTTTTTTTTAGCATCTTTCTCAGATTATTTATTGCAACAAATGGATCATAGACGTGTTCTAATACAGCCAAACATATAATCGCATCAAATCTTTCACTTAGTTCGGATTTTTCAATGTTAATTTTTTCTGATAAATCTAATAGATAATCTGGGTAATCTTCAAATATATTAATATCCAAAGTTTTTTTACTTTTACAGACAATTCTTTCATACCGGTCTCTCATTGATTTGCCAACATCAAGAACATTCATATCACTTTTAATTTTAGACACAATTTCATCTCTAAATTCAATTTTTTTTTTTAAAAATTTATCTTCAATTATTGTTTTTTTTATAATTTCTTTTAAATTAGAATTGTTAGATAAAGGATTTCCGATAATCTTACTCATTTATTTTAAGGACAATACTTTATTATACCAAGATTGAAAAAGAATTATTGTAGTAATTTCTCTTTTTATTAAATAGTTTTTCTCATAGTAAGAATCCAATAACAAATTTAAATTTTTTTCATTAAAAATCTCTTGATTTTTTAACTCATTTTTAGGAAAAACTTTATCTCTTATATTTTTTAAATTGACATCTAAAAATAATTTATCAGGTGAAAACCAGCCAATTTTTTTCCTATTTTTAATATAGTTGGGTAAAAAATTATTTTTCTTTAGTAAAAATTTTCTATTGAAGAAACTAAATTTTTCCGAATTTTTAGTAAAAAATAATTTTTCTATTAGATCTTTGTCTTGAAAAGGTATTCTGGCCTCAACTGAATTAATCATTGTACATTTATCTAGTTTATAGTTACTTTCATTTGTTAACCAAAACCTAAAATCAAAATAATTGATATAATCTACTTTTGAGTCAAAATTAATATTCTTAAATAAATTAAATTGAGTTTGATTTTGTTCAAATTGTTCTTTGTTAAGAATTTCTGATAAATTGTTATTATTAAAAATTGAGTAAAAGAACATTGGTAAATTTGCCTTATTTAATGAATTATATTTTTTAATTTTATTATTAAAGGGACTTAAAAATTTTAGGTAATTTGATAAAAATAACTTTTGATATCTATCGTAACCACAAAATAACTCATCAGATCCATCACCTGTTAATATTACTTTAAATCCCTGGATTTTAGCCTCTTTTGATTGCCAATATGTATTCATAAAATTTAAATTAGATACCGGTTCATCTAAATAATCAGTAACCTTATAAAAGTCATCTAATGTTGATGATAAATTATCTATATATGTTACATTAAGTTTAAATCCCAAGTCTTTTGATAATTTTTTTGAATAAAAAAAATCTTGATTAAATTTACCAAATTTTTTCTCTGGCAGGTAAACTGTTGTAAAGCCTTCAATTTTGTTATTATATTTTTTAGCTATTGAGGTGATTAAAGAAGAGTCCACACCTCCAGATAAAAATGTAGCTATCTTAGTGTCAGTCAAAAGATTCATTTTGACAGATTCTTCAATAGTTTGATTTAAGTTTTCTTTTGAAATAAGAGGTGCATCTTTTTGATTATTTAAATCAAAATATTTATTTTTTTTGTAGTTTAAATTATTAATATTTACCTCAAGAATACTTCTAGGTTTAACTTTTTTAACATTCTCGATCAAAGTATTTTCTTCAGGTGTAAAACCATAATTTAAAAAAAAATTAAGACTTTCCTTATTTATTTTTTTTTGTGATAATGAGTATAAGAACCAAGCTTCAGATGAGAAAAAAAAACTATCTTGTTTAAATAGATAATATAAAGGTTTGGTACCAGTTAAATCTCTTATACATTCAATCAAGTTATTTTTAAAATCTAAATATACTATTGAGTAAATTCCTCTAATTTCTTTTATTATTTTTGAACCATATCTGTTTAATAAACTAAATAAAACTTCTGTATCTGAAGTTGTTTCAAAAGAAATATTATTTAAATATTTTTCTTTTAATGATTTTTGGTTATAAATTTCTCCATTAAATAATAATAATGAATTCTTTGAGTGAAAAATTTTATTTGATTTACTACTCAAATCCTGAATAGCAAGCCTAGAGAATCCAACATTAATGACTTTGTCATTTATAGTTATTTTCTTATGTTCAGTATAATCTGGACCTCTATTATTTAATTCGTTTAAGTAATATTTAAATTTCTCTTCTTTATAAGATATTTGTTTATCATTGATATCTGAAATAAAACCTATAAAACCACACATATCTTTTATTTTAACACTATTAAAAAAATAAATACACACATGAATATAATGATCACTGGATGCGCGGGTTTCATTGGATATTCATTAGCTAGTAAAATATTAATTGATAAAAAAAATAAAATTTTTGGTATAGATAACTTAAATAAATATTATTCTTTAAAGTTAAAATTAAAAAGACTAAAAAATTTAAAAAAATTTAAGAATTTTAATTTTAATAAAATAGATTTAAATCATAAAAAGAAACTTGAAAATTTTTTCAAAAAAAATAGAATAGATACTATTTTTCACTTTGCCGCTCAAGCAGGTGTAAGATATGTGCCAATTCATCCTGAAAAATTTATAGAAAGTAATATACTTGGATTTCATAATTTAATTGAAACTTCTAAAAAATATAACATAAAGAAATTTTTTTATGCATCTTCAAGTTCAGTTTATGGTGACAAAAATAAATTTCCTGTGAGTGAAAAATCAAATCTTTATCCAAAAAATATTTATGGATTAAGTAAAAAAATAAATGAAGAATACATATTAATTAATTCAAATAGCAAAACTAAATATATTGGATTAAGATTGTTTACTGTTTTTGGTGAATGGGGTAGACCTGATATGTTAATATTAAAATTTCTAAAAATTGCAAAAAATAGAAAAATATTTTACTTAAATAACCAAGGTAAAAATTGGAGAGATTTTACTTATATTGGAGATGTAGTTGAAAATTTAGAAATATTATTACATAAAAAATTTAAAAAAAATTTGATTTTGAATATTTGTAGCAATAAGCCAATTTATATAAAAAGCCTGATTGAATATTTATCAAAAAAATCAAATTTCAGAAATATTAAAAATATAAAAAAAAATAATTATGAGGCAATAAAAACACATGGAAAAAATCATAATTTAGTTAAATTAACAAAATTTAAAAATTTTTCAGATTTTTATCAATGCGTAGATAAAACAATTGAATGGTTTAAGAAGTATAATAATTTAATTTAATGAATCTAAACTCTGATAATTATAAAAATGTAACTATTTTGATTGTGACTTTCAAAAGTTATAATATTATTGAAGACTGTTTAAATAATATAGATCCAAAATTTAATATAATTTTGATAGAAAATTCTGATGATAAGGAATTTACTTTAAATCTAGAGAAAAAGTTCAAAAATTTAAAAACTATAAATATTGGATACGACTCAGGCTGGGGATATGCTTTAAACAGGGGTGTAGAAAACGTAAAAACAGATTACTTTATAATAATGAATCCTGATACTTTCCCAGAAAATGGCTGTCTAGAAAAATTAATTAATACCGCAGAAAGTAATGAAGATGTGGGCATTGTAACACCAGTAACAATATTAAAAAATAATACAAAAGAATTTTCATCTTACGGAAACTTTAATAATAAATTAACTAAGAAAAATTCTGAAAAAATACTGCAAGTTGATTGGGTACATGGAAATATCCTTTTAGTAAAAAAAGAGTTTTTTGAAGAAGCAGGATGTTTTGATGAAAATATTTTTATAGAATTTGATGAGAGAGATTTACAAAAAAGATTTTTTAATTTAAAAAAAAAAATATTAATTGATTTTAATGCAAAATCTCACCATCTTGATGGAAAATCAGCAGACACAAAATTTGCATTTCAGATGAAATGTGAAAAATCCTGGCACCATGCTTGGTCTGGATATTATTATTTTAAAAAGCATTATGGAATAATTTATGCCTTATATAAATGTTTACCTTTTGCCTTAATAAATTTCTTAAAATTTATGTATTTTAATTTTTCTAAGGATGAGAAAAAGAGAAAAATTTATAAACTATTTTTTTTAGGTTTTTACAATTCTGTATTAAATAGAAAATCCTTTTATAGAGCAGAGATAGATTAAAATTTCCCCCAACAAGATTTTGTTCTTTTTATTTTTTCTTCTTTAGAACATTTCGCATATTCCTCTGTTCTATTATCAATAAAAACTAATTTATTTTGATTTCCAAGACAGAAAGTTTCACTATTTCTCCATTCATTCATTTTAAAAGATTTGTTGTCGGAATTAATTAGAATTAATTCAAAACCTTTCTTAAGTAATTGATTTGAAAGACCAAATCTTCCAGCTTCAAAATAGTTTGTTTCAATTTTTTTTGTTAATTTAATTTTATCATAATTTAAAGAAAGAAAATCTTTTGCACTTAAAAAAAATGCAGTAGTTCTAATGTGTGGATTTGGAAATAATTTTACATGAATTAGGTGTTGAATACCCCATCTAATTTGTTGAAACTTGGTATGTTTATCATAAAAAAAATTTAAAAATTGACTAGACAAACTCCCCATTGAAGCTGTTGCACCAAGCATACTTTTATTTTTATAGTGATTTATAAAAATTTTAAGCCAATTGTTACAGTTTGGTTTTGTGAATGTGTTTAAAAAAAGAATATGTCTATCTATATAATCTCTGGCAATTCTTAAATAGCTATTTATATCAAAGTCATTAGTTCCTCTACTATCATTATATTCAGTAAAATTAATTTTCTCTATATGTATAATATTTTTCCATTCATTAATTTTCTGAAAATTTTCAAAACTTTTAAAACAAATTAAAAGTTCATGATCACAACCACTATTAAATTTTTTATAGTTTTTTAAAAATTTTTCTAAGTGAGTTATGCCATAAGGTTCATATGCTAAATAGATCACTAGAGGTTTATTATTTAGAGAAAACATTAAAACAAACTGTTTTTAAAATATTTACCTTCTAAACTGTTAAGAAAAATTTTATTTTTATTAATTGTGATATCATTTAAATTAATAGAGAGAAAACCATCTTTAACACAAACTTTAATTATTTTTTTCTTTGAGTCATAGTGAAATATTTTACCTATTAAAAAGGGGTGTGAAATTTTTTTGGTAAATTTTATTTTTTTTATAAATATTTTTTTATCTTTTTGTTTATTTAAAAAACTATAGGCACCTTTATAAGGATTTGAAAAAGCTCTCACAAATTTTTCAATTTCAACTCCTTTCCAATCCCAATCGATTTCTCCGTTAATAGAGCTAATATATTTTCTTGAAAAAAATCTTAAGTTTTCATTTTGTGGAAGAAGCTCAATTTTTGAGTTATTTTTAATTTTAATTAAAAATTTTTTCATTAATGAGCTAGAGAGCTTTTCAACCATTTTTAAATAGTTTATAGGAAATGATTTTTTATCAATCTTTACTTTTTTTGATAACATTAGAATTTCACCTAAATCTATTCTTTGTGTAACTATGTGTAATGTAGATCCAATTAAATTATTGTTTAACAATATCATATTTGAGTATGTTCCTCTCCCTGCAAATTTAGGTAATAATGAGCCATGAATATTTAAAATTTGGTATTTGAAATTTTTAATAGTCTCATGTGAAAAAATATAATGATTGTCATAAGATATTAAAATATCAACTTTATTGAAAAATGATTTAATATTTTTATCATTTTTATGATTAAATATTTTACAATCATAATTTTGCGATTTAATAATTTTCTTTAATTTATTATTTTTTTTAGAACCAATTAATCCGATAGAAATGTTTTTGTTAAAAACAATGAATTTTTTTTTATTTTTTTTTATTAATTTAAATGGTTTCAATTTATAAAATTTAAATTTTTATCAACTTTGTTTTTTTTATAAAGCTCCTGAAGGTATTGCAATCTATAAAATTTCACAGAATAAAATTTTTTTTTGTTTAATTTTAATCTTTTAAGATCAGATACTAATTTTTTTATACCATTTTGCAATTTATACTTTGTTTTAAAATTAAAAGTTTTTGAAAATTTTTCAAAATTTATTTTATAATTTCTTTTGTCTTGCCCATTTTTTATTAGATTATCTGAAACAAATTTCTTTTCACTTTTCAGAAAGATTATTTTTGAATTTTTTACTCTTTTTTGGACCATCCTTGCTACATCTATTATTTGAAAATTATCTTTATTTGATCCAATATTATATATTTGACCTTTAATTTTTTTTTTATTTTTTAAAACTTTATAAATAGCACTGCAAGCATCAGAAATTTCCAGAAATGGTCTGTTAACTTTGCCATTCGAATTTAGTTCAATTTTTTTAGTTGTGATTGCTGACCCGCAGAACATATTTATTACCAAATCAAATCTCATTTTACGAGATAATCCATAGATTGTAGCAAATCTCATTATAATCGGTTTAAAATTATTGTTACTTATCTTTAAAAGATATTTTTCTATCTTAATTTTATTTTTTGAATAATGAGTTATGGGATTTGGTATTTCACTTTCTTTTAAAAAAGTTTTTTTTTTGGAAGCTCCGTAGACGGAACAGCTTGATGGAAATATAAAATTAATTGAATATTTTTTACAAATCTTAGCTATTCTGGTTAAATATTTATACTCTTTATTGTGATATTTTTTTTCACTTTTTTTGAAAATTGGATTATTAGAATAACCAGCAAAGCCAATTATAATATTAAACTCTTTTAGATAATCTTCATTTAATTTTGATGCACATCTATTTAAAATTTTCTCTCTATTTTTCTTAAATATAATACATTTTTCAAAATAATTTATATCAGCCACTTCAAAATTAATTCCTTTTTTAATCAAATATTCTTGTAATTTTGAGCCGAAATAACCAGCAGCACCAACTAATAAAATTTTATCCATAAATTTAAAATTTTAGATATTGATTTACGATGTTTAGACCTACAATTTTGCTATACTCATTTTGTATAAAAGGTACTATTTTATAGTCACTCAATTTTTTAAAATATTTTTTTTTATCTAAACTTTTAATTGGACAAATTCCCCAACCAGTAGCTGTAATAAAGCATTCGTCTGATTTATATGCATCTTTTAATTTAATGTTTTTTTTTACAAAATTTAATTTATTTTTTTCTGCAATTATTTTAACAAAGTGCCGTACTACACCATTTAAAACTTTTTCATCTTTTGGGGTAAAAATTGTTTTACCTTTTACAAAGAAAATATTGAAACCATAACCCTCGTTAATATTTTTTTGCAAATCCAGCAGTAATGCATTGCCTTTTCTATCATATTTCCAAACTTCCTCTCTGGCTAATGACAAATTTACATAGTTTGCAGAAATTTTTCCTCTTGGATCAACACATATTTCAGGGGTTCTCCTTACTTTTGAAGTATGCAAACGTAGTCCTTTTTTGTAGTATTTGGAGTAGTTTTCAAATTTGACCCTACTCATTTCTATTACACATGATCCACTTCTGGTAAATCTCATAAAGCACCAAAGGTCATCATTTTTCCCTATATACTTTTTATTATTTACAAGAATTTTGTTTATAATATTTTTTATTTCAGTTTTTTTTAGATTAATTTTAATTCCTGTATACTTTGAAGTCTCCCAAAGCCTTTTTAAATGAAAATCAACATGAAATGGTTTTTTATTGAAAGTTCTAAATGTATCATAAATCATTTCTCCATTTGTAAATCCCAAATCATAAATTGAG